>Ga0224511_10002780_pt1 | contig 12071 bp, 9 predicted proteins | sample SF_May12_sed_USG_2_FD_169988 | JGI IMG/M metagenome (GOLD analysis project Ga0224511, IMG submission 169988) | Sediment microbial communities from San Francisco Bay, California, United States - SF_May12_sed_USGS_8_1 | ecosystem: Environmental > Aquatic > Marine > Sediment | place: USA... | reverse complement strand
CTCTTTCTGCATTCGTAACAAAGCAGAAATAAACATTTGTGCGCGGACATATGCCTTAACATATTGTCATATGTATATACTTTAACAAAATTAAAGAAAAAAGTACTTCTCTTTGGTTGCCGATGAAATTTTTTTGGGATCGAGATTGGGAATTCCTGTAGAATTACCCTGTTACATCTTGGATGCAATAGTTTGGTTTTTGTTTTGGTAAAAAGAAACGAATTATCAGACAAAAATTATGTACTTTTCTTTAGGCGTCCATTATCAGAAATATATATTGAAGATATGTTCAAAGAAACAATATTATAAAGTTAAAACAAAGCAGGCGGGGTTAAGTTTAAGAGCATCGTAACAAATGCCCCGCGCAAAAACATTACAAGAAACGCGGTTAAGAAGACGTAAGGAAAATTTCACATGACTTGTTTTTAATGAAAAAAGTTATAAGATGATTCCCCCAACAAGTGCTGAGTTACCGTGCGTTCAATGACTTTATCTATAGCAAACCTCACATTTACTGAACATTTATTGGAGATAAAATACATTAATTCTGAGACTTTAATAAACAATCTCAATAAACAATTTGTAAAACAAGCAACAATATATGCTTGTATTAACATTATTATATTAGTTCGGCTTTATAACATTTTAACGTAATTGAAGAGCTGTGCAACAACAAATTGTTGCAGACAAAGCCGAATGTCGCCTCCCTGAACACAACAATAACTACCATGTGTTAGAATAAGTACGTTCTCATTACAAATTGTTTGCGTGCAGACACTTATTCTTTATAGGCCATCACGCTAAGAACAAAAGAATGTGTATTACATTTCAAGTAATTTCAATGGCTTCTGAACTGCCATGATTAAAACACGCCATCCATTTCTTTATACGGTTGTGTAATTTAAAATGATATAATAATTGCAGAAATCTGCACTATTGTAGAAGTACTTGTAGAAATTGTATATGCACATTGCATTTTGTGACATCTTTTATATGCATATAGTGGATAAGAACATGGACGCAACTCACATTGCATGTCATTGGTTGCATCTGCAGCAATCTTCGTTTGTCCTTGTATCCATGTCTTTAACACTAGTATTTTTGTTTGCATGTATTTGCTTCAGATATCAGTGACTTTGATAATGTATTAATACCGTATAATGTTTTATATAATAAAAATTGAAGAGATATTCAAGGCCACACTTTTAAAATGAATTTCAATAATGTACCTCAACCAACATAACGACTTTTATTAAACTGCCACATAAACCTGTTCTTAGAAGTAACGATGATACTTAAATCATAAAACATGCAACAATAAACATGTTTGTATTTCATATTAAACAGCTGATCCCCTACATATAGATTAAATGTCAGAAGATCCACGTATAATTGCCACACTATAGAAGGAATATGGTTTCAGAATGTCACGTGTTTGCGTGTAAATGAAAATTAATCTCTATTTATAAGAAAAATTTATCATATTTCTTTTGTTCTTATAAAAAACAGCGAATTATTGGTTTCGAGGATAATACCCTTTATTAAACTAGAGCTTTGCATGTCGGAGCATTATACCCCTGGAGGATGAGTCCATACACGTAATAGGTTTCAAGTTATTGCGCGGACAAGGATTTCGTGTTCTAGGTCACTGTGACCTTGACCTTTGACATACTGACTCCAAAATCATCTAAGAGCCATATTCAACTACGACACCAATTATGGTGTCCCTAAGCTGTTTAAACAGGCTTTAGGTTATTGAGCAGACAATGATTTTATGATCCACATTCTTTCGGAAGCCATTCGTTTTAGTATTACAAGAGTACACTAGCTTATCCAGGGGCCGCGCACCTACGATTGTTTATGCCCCAAATGCTACATTTCTTCAAATTTTTGTCGCTCGTAATTCGATATAAAACAATTGTTTTACAAATGTATATAATTATGGCCAATGCAGGTTAAAATGACTTTTATATTTCAACCGTTAAAACTTTCAATGAGTTTCACCCCGACCCCCGTTGACAAAGTCCACGCACCCCGCCCCAAGGTCGAATCCTGGACCCGCCACTGGAGTATTAGAGCAACCTTAATGTAGGTCACATGGATCGAACCAGTCTGATGTTTATAGTAATAACGGAAACTAAAGAAATCATTGTATTTACTGTTATTAGTCTGACATTTCTATTGCAACAAATGATTTAAATATTTATTGTGAAGGCATTTTTACACTGATAGAATGTTTTGCTTCAATTAAGGATCATATTGTCATTTATGTGTAGCATCAGCTTAATTTATTCGATACAATGCTTTGTTTTAAACAGATATGGTTCAATATTTTCAATTTTTCCTAAACAATTATACTTGAAAAAAATGGGTTTCTTGCCGGCACGCGTGGTTTTAATCATTAAAGCAACCTACAGAAGCTTATCAGGCCCCCACTTATCTAAAAGTTTCAAGTCTTGTCATCTTGTTTCTTCTCGGTTTGACCAAAACATCCCAGGAAGACGTAATAATTAATACCTTATACGAAAAAATTTAATTATTGCGAAAGAAAATTTTTGAATTACGTTAACTGTTTGTCAATGCAAGTAACATCTTTTCGTCTTACTTCTCATCTTTGTCAGTAAAGGGCTAGGTTCACTAACTATCAATTTCTGCCTTGCTAATTTTGAAACATATTACAATGGTTACAAAATATAACTTATTTACTGTAATAAATGGATTTTTACAACGCTAAAAAGTATCCTGTTTAAAACATTTAACGTTTAGCTATGCACTCATGTAACAATAGCCCAAATTTTGCCTTTTTACGACGTTTTGCCTAAAATTAAATAAGAAGAACCAAAAGAGACACAACGTCCTGTTCTGGGAATGATTATATAGATAAACTAAAGATAATAACAAAATATGCTTAACAAAAACGTTAATTGATGTTGTTTTTAGCAAAAACGTCGTAAAAGGCAAAACAGTTACTAAGCCTATCATTTTTATTAAGATGTGCATTAAACATTAAGTCGACTTAGCGTAAAACATTTTATAATCTGTAGGCGCTGACAAGCTTCCGTAGCAACAAATCTTTTAGCAAATAACATTTTGTGTTATCCCACTCTAACAAAGATAAGACACATTCTTCATATTTATCTTCTTTGTGTTAGTTGTTTGTGTCGTGTATTTTTTAATCTTGAATAGGGCCACGATCTCCACTTTATAATTCATTCTTAACAGTTCGTTCAGAATGAACGGGTAATAGCCTAAACACTGAGCAAATATATCCTGATGATTAAACATATCCTAAAAAGGTAAAACGCCCCTCTTTGATATCAGGGTGGTAAAGAAGGTAACATTCAGTGCGCCGAACGAAATGCTGTTATATTTCATTTTTTAATAATCTGCTTGCCGTGTGTTTCGGAGATAATCTTAAGATGTGCAAACCGTTTTCTATAACGAAATTTTCCAATTGGACTTTTAAGCATGTGTTACATAACATGAACGTAGAGTGAGAAATGACACTACTAGTAAGTCTTTTATCCTACATATTGTAAACGCACTAATATAAAATAAAAGCGCACAAAATAGAAATTGAAGAACTGTTATCATTAGAACAAATCTGAACCATAAAATAAACAGTCACGCTAATACATTGTGTATTGGTAAACACAATAAAATCACATAAACATATGCACTTCCCTGTTTCCGTGTCGCTGTTTATGATGCATTGCACTCACTGTATTGTATCACGTGACTTTACCTGGAATATGTTACAAACACATGTTGAGGCAAAATTGCGCTACAACATATGAAAAAATAGAATTATGATTAAAACACTACAACATAAAAAATGTAATACTGCAGAAAAAAAAACACTTGAGAAATGATATTATGAAAATGATTATTTTCAATCTATGATCAACGGCTTGCATCTTAAATGCAATAAAGCTCTGTCCTTAGAACATAACTATGCTTGCAGTTAAAACAACAAGAGGTAATCATTAGATTTTGTTCGCGTAATTGATTTTAATTCTTATCATAGCTCAGACACCCATTCGCTCTATAAAAACTCTAAAGTGTATGATAGTACACTCGTTATTATATTACTTGATAACCACTTAGCAAGCATTAGGACATTGTGAAGAGTCCTTTAATGAGTTTGAAAAGTTTTTGTCTGCAAGTGTTTAGCAGTTACATATGGTAACCTTCCTTACATCAGGTCTATTAGGCCTTTTGACATTTTACATTTTAGTAACATTATTATATTTACATTTCTGTTAAATATTTATTACGGTTTTATTTACCTTAGTACAAAATAGAATTAGAAAAGTTAATGAATCAAAGGTAAAATATGTAATGCATATTTAATTCCCAAATTACAACATTCACATTCACAAATACGTTTAAACCCCTTCCCATGATATTCTATTTGTCCTATGAATTTAATGGTGTGGTGTTTGTCAAAATATCCGATTAACAATAATCCAAGGATATTGTAACAACTTAATGCCAAATCGTTGTTTTGCATCAACAAATACACATCATAACAGAATTAACTGATGTGTTACCATATGCAACTAAATAGGACCGGTCATCCCATTTTACTTATTAGATTAGTTTAACCAATATTTAATATACAAAATTAGGCAACACAAATATAATGCATGTTGCACGAAATAATACATAGAGATGTTTAAGCAGAAACAATATGTGACAATATTTAAACTACAGAAACAATTGTTAGAATTGAGAAGGTATCTTGAAGATAAAACAATGTCTCTCTTCTAACTGAAATTCGTACTGCAATATCACTGTAATCGCTGTCTTGGATCAAGCAGAAAGAAAAAGGTTGCACAATGCGAAGTAAATTGGGTAAGGTATTAGATAACATATGAAATGGCTAACTTAGTGTTGCAGTTGCTTAAGTGCACATCTACAAGATAAGTAAGTATTGAAAGAATTGTAAGGAGAGAAAAAGAGAACAGTAGAAAGATTTCAGTAATGTGAGGAAAAACTGATAGAAAAGAGAAAGCAGAGAGTACGTGGACTGGCAGTGTCAAAATAGAGGTTTGGTTTGTAAATGACTAGAAGCGCTTTGTCTCTCGAATATAATTGTGTAAATACTTAAAGATGTAGGAGTTGGCCGTGTCAGTCAACAAAGGTGACCTAAACAAAAGAAGTTGAACAGTCAAGGGTCGATAGGCAAATAGCTGGTTGAATAATTAAAAGCGTGGACCAAGATAAAAGGGGGCAAGAAAAGAAAAAGTGGGGATTGTCTTCAATATCACCACTTGCACAAAGGGGACTCTCGACTATATGTTTTGAAAAAAAAGATGTTCGTTTAGATTGCTGCAGAGAGTTCGAAGTCTAGCATGATAGACACACATCTGACGATCACCTTCATAATAGAACAACGGTACTTTCTTGCGACCTCTGCTCAGCATGCTTTTGCGGTGGATGCCGATTTAACTTCGAGAACCATAATTTAACCAGGATTGTATATTTAAAATTCATTTAAGGTTAAGGTTTACTCAGGGAATCTTTATTATTCTCAATAATTTCGCTCTGCGACTGTCCTAAGATGGTAGATATAAAGTCTCGTTGCTTACGTCATTACCCATCTCCTCGCCCACTCTATTTGCTGTTCTTTTTGTCTTGGCATGCTACTTGAGTCCTGTAATTTCAAATGATTACTCTGTTACAAGTTGTCATAGTAATTTCCCTGTTATTTATATGCTACCGTGTAACACCTGTGCTTTTCCGCCCTACTTCCGTGAGTCGCCGTAGAGACGCCGGCTAACAGCGGGGCTCTGTCGCCAATGTCCGGGGCGGAACCTTGACTAATCAGGACACACCGTAGCGCTACACCAGAAATGTACCGTCACAAACCGTAGCATAACCGGGACATACCGTTATTAAACTTTTCCCCAAACCGGTTCTGGTCCGTAGCGTTGCCGTTAATATATGAACTCATTCGAATTCCTTCACGAATCGTCCCGGTCTGCCGGCTACAAACTGCCGGGACGCACCGGGGCGGACACCGGGACTGTGTGAACGAGTCTTAACGAGATGGGGCTGAACGAACTTCATCAGTAAGAGAAGTCCAAGAGTTTATTGTAGATGGATGGAAGGATTTTGACAAGAGCTATGTTTTGCAAGAAATGTTTGGGATGTTAGAGGCGCTTCGGAGATTATAATTTATGTAGTGGCATAATCCTTGCAGCTTCGAGTTAAAAAAAAGGTAAGGTTGTCCCAAACAACGGATTAAGACGATCTGGAATATTTTCAACTCGAAATACTTATTAGAAGTGTTTGGCCTTTAAAGATTGTTCGCAGTAAACCAGCAAACATTTGACGTTGTGACAATGTTAAACTAACGTACCCTGACGTTGGATCAACGTTGATCTTTGGTTGATTTTGAAATGTTTTAGACGTTAGTTACCGACGTTGGGTAGACGTCAATTGTCTGACCATTTTTCAACGTAATTCTAACATGAAAATACTCACTATACGACCAAATTTCAACCATGCTTTTTCGTAGTTACATCCATATTCCGACCCGATTCCAACGTTAAGACACTCACTTCACGTCCACATTCAAACCACTTTTCAGCGTGAAACCAACCACTCTACTTCCGAAATCTTACACTTTCATGACAAGAATCCGGCCATTATTCATCGAACAATGACCAGTATCTCCTTCTGTCGCAGACATAGAGAAACACTTTGGAAACAAATAAACTTTTATTTTTCACAATTACGTTCAATTATGTACAACATGTATTTACAAAGAACGATTTTGTTCTTATCATAGTCACATTGTATGCCATATAAAACAGTTTGAGAAGAACCGCAACTATAGAGTATTAAAACAGAAAGAGCAAATTCGTATAGACAAAAATTAATTAAGGCAGCAGAAAAATGATGTTTCATGCTCATCCCTGCTCGCCCCTGTTAAAACCCGGACCATCCCAACACTTTATTTCAGGAAAAATCATCAACTGTGGCAAATATCTCTTGGTCGCAATAAACATGATTTTACATTACATTAAAAATAACATTTAAAATGATAAACCATATGTTCTTGGATATTGATACATTTCCATTTTAGATGTTGTTTTTTTACATATATACTTATAACAAAAAACCTCACCCACCCCTTAATTTTTTTTTCAAAGTCTGAATGAGAATCTAAACATTTGTTTTTCCTCCTGCATACATAACTGAATATCGAACATATCACATAACAGTGTTTAATGTTTGGCATAATGCAAAACAGGTATGCGAAGTATAACATACTAAGTCAAAGCTAAATATCGATTCATTCTATAATTATCAAAATATTTAGCTCAATACCTTCATATATTCAACATACTATACATGTATGTACCAATGGCTGTTCCAAGAAGCTTTGACCGTTTATGAGAACAATCATATACAAATTTAGATACATTAAGTAGACCTGAAAAATGTATTTGCTTCACAACCACACTTAATTTTGTGTTGGTTTAAGGTATTCAAAATGTACACATAATTTTATTTATGTATTGAAATAATGACAACCTGTATTGTTCATATGCTTTACATTCTATCTCATTTTGCTTAGATATTTATTTTTACAAAGTTTACAGTCTGTCTTTTATATCATTTTTCTGTAGCGACCAAACCCTATTCTTAACTTATATGCACTTATTCTAAAGTTAATGTCATAAAAGTTAATGTAATAAACACGTTTTCACATCCAAATACGATGTTTTATTAACAAAGTTTGATCTTATACTAAAACACTTGTAAGATAATGTAAGAAAACCCACGGGCCAGTGTTCCTGCTATTTTGGCTGCTCATTACCACTATTCAGTGTGCCCATTAGGAAATACTGAAATGCCCCAGCATTTGGATATGTGTTATTTGAAACTTACCTTCACTGTTCATTGTTTGTTACAAGTGGCACCCACGACGAGTAGTCCTGTTCAAAGCTGATTTTAGTACAAACTATGCTGGATTTAAGTAATTTAAATCATATATTAGAATAATTTTGCACTTAGTTTTTCAGTCATATTCTTATGAAATCACAGTTCATTGCAAGTGACGTGACTACTCGCGAAATTACATGACACCGATCCATTTAGCGTTGATTTAACATTTTACTCACATTTGTTAACTTAACAATCCATATTATGTAATCACTTTCACGTGTAGAGTTCTACAATTGTTAAGTTTAAATGACGTCATCGACCATTTTTCTTGGTCGTTTTGGGGGCGATGCCCATTTTTCGACCAAAGATTTTGGTCGCTTTCTGGCCCGAGTATATAAGCTCCCGATTTTTCTCAGACCAGATCAGTCTCGCTCAGTATTTCTTAAGAACCACCTCCATGTCAATTTTTCCTTGAATTTCATAAAATAGCTAGAATTAATAGAGAAAATTAACACTTTGTACGAATTTTAATATAAGTAGGGCTCTAGAGAGCCCTGCTATTAGTAAACATAGTTTTAATAATTTAAACAGATTAATGACAAACTATTTAAAAGTCAAAGTAACTATGTTTTATTGACTTTTGCTGCATTTGAACGAATTTATAAGTGAATTAGTCTGTCTTAGACCAGTCTACACTGTTTCTTAACAGTGTCCATATTAAAGGGAAGATAACTGTTGTATACTTAGAATCGGTGTTATCTCAAACTGTACATAACTGTTACAAAGTGTGTGCCTACTTGCCAAATATTGTGAAAATATATATACAATACAAAGAAAATACCTTAAATAAAACTGTTAAATGATAGAATTATCTTTATTATTGATACTGGAGAGAATAGAGTAGTGAATTAGCAGTTTATGCTAACTGAGTATATGAAGAAAACCTATTTAACAGTGGTTTATTAATTTAAAGCAGAAATTCTGCAAATGTTTAAAGGCGCACAACCGACAACTTTAAAGGTGCACAACCGACAAGTTTAAAGGCGCATAACCATTAACTTTAAAGTTGCTTTACCAGTGCGTTTAAAGCCACACTAACCCAAAAGTGCTACAATACACATGACTGACCTGTAAAGAAAAACAGACTGGAATGTAATCTATTCTGTATAAATAAATAAATAAATCAGGTTCATTTAAATACCAAATTTAATTCATACTAATTTCAACAATTTATCATAAACATGCTTATCAACAACATTTAATAAGCTTTGGCCCTCCAAAGAAATTAATCAGAACACTTAGCAATGTGTTGATATATATCTCTTACCTTTAAAACTCAGGTACAGTTCAGTGAATACTGTTGCGCAGCGATAATTAAAAAAAAAGTAAACATTAGTCAGCATAAATTTTGTTGTTGTTATTTTAAAAACTTCAGCATATCCGGTTCCGCACCGAATAGTCATAACTAATGATTTTGTTCTCTTGTTAATATAATCATACAACAAAATTAACCAAAAATATTAATATCCAAAAGAAAATATCTTATTACATAAGTTTTGATTTGTTTAGCAAGTTTTGATTAATTTTATTAGACATTAATTTACTGCACGGTAGTCCGCCAAGTTATTTTTAGATCTGATTTATTCCTGCCAAGGAAAACAACCTATGCACACCACAGTAACGCTTACTCTTCCGCATTAACACTATAAAGGTAATACTTGATTTGACTGCTTTGTAAAGGTTTAATACATATAATCTCCACAAATTTATCTATACTGGCAAAACATATACTATAGAAAATATTTTTTATCCTGTGGTAAAACTGATATCGGGCCGACGTCGGGTCGATATCCAAGTTTTACGGCTGTTTTCTATGACATCAGACCGACATCGGGCCGATATGCCCATACAAATGTCGTTTTGGTAATATTGTAATACATCAAACTGTACATAACGACACACACTACTGAATTGGACATATACTTCGCAAATAGGTTCCATTTAGCGCAAAAAATGCATTGCTTTATGCACAAGACATATATCGGACCGATATCGGCAAACCGCTGCCGATATTCTACTTTCCAGCCGATATCGGCCCGATGTAGACATGTTTGCTGTTGCCAATTACAGACCGAAATCCGACGTCGTCAAGACGTCGTTTTCCGACGTCACATCGATGTCGGGGTAATAACGTCGGTTGGACGTTGGAATGTGGTCGACGGCGTCGCGATCAAAATTCAACGTTGTACCGACGTCGGGTGTTTGCTTGTTTCATATGGTCAAAATGAATTTTTTAAGAACAAATGCAACAATTTATCTGCTCGTTGTTGTATTTAAAATGGATACTTGTTAAGCGTTTTCTCTTTGACAGTTTAAGAGCATATCGCATAAACAAGTTATTATTGATTTCATAGACGGTTTTAACCCCTTCTCATCCATAACGATATTTGTATAAAGTTCTTTTTCAGTGATGTAATCAAATACCTGTCAAACATTTGATGAATGAATTCCATCGCAAGCGCGTCGTAATCCGCCAGGAAATCGGTGATGGGTGGGGTAGATCTTCTTCCTTCTTGAGGGGAAAACCACTTACACACAGTCAGGGTTCGAGTGATGAACCTGCCAAGATGTTATACGAAACACAAACTGAAATAAATTTGTTCATAGCCCTAGTTAGTAATGTTTACCTTCAGTACAGACAATGTCGTTTTAGACCTACACTATAAATATATACAAAAATATATAAATATTTTGGAATTAAATAAAACATCGACTGCTTAACGACTATATGATCCTATATGACCATCGTACTTAAGCGGTTGAGACCAATCACATAGCTTGGAAGTTTTTATGAATTTCGCTTACATCGTTGTCATTAATCAAAACACAATTCAACCCGCAAACGAACATGCGCTTATAATACTTGAACTATATTTTAATATTTTATTTTCTATGGAATGCTTTATAATGATTCAACAACAAGAACAATTTATATGTTGATAACAAAATAGAACAAACAACAATAAGTAAATAGTTATATCCATCACAAACATTACTCAAATGAGCATTTGTTGCCAGTTCTAGCACCACCCCAAGATAATACAATGAATTTGTATTTTGAAGTACAAATGTTTGAAAGGATCTACGACGCATATGTCACTCGGTTAAATGACGTCTCGTTCAAATAACGTCATAAAGACGTTGTGTCGCTTATTATGTCGGGTAGGTTACTTTAATCTGGTGTCTGCCTCATATGTCCTGTCCCAAACCGTTGCTGGATGTCAACCGCGATAGTCAGGTTTAGCATTTGTCCCCAGATCGTAGTTCGAGGCAGTAACAAACTGCTGTTTAGAGTCGCCCCTGAGGCCCGAGATTGCGCTAACAAAATACATTTTGTGTCGGTCTCTAGTTCCGAAATTTGCGTTTGTAACAAGCTATTTATAAGTGTCAAGAAATCTGGAACCGTAATAGTTCGAGTTGCGAGTTTGCTGAAGTCACTAACGAAGGGTTAGTGTCAGTCTGGTATTTTGAGGTTGCAGACTATTGATACTTGACGTCAGACAGGGCTGCTGTCTTCTTGACTAGAGTCTTGCAAGTTAGTAACGCGCGTGCCAGTGTTCGGTCGCGTGCTGAGCTTATTGTAGAAGTAGGGAGACGACTTGGATGCCGGACTGTTGGAGTTAAAAGTACTGGCGTAGGTGGTCGTGTGGGACCGCAAACACGGCAATATCGTGCGATTGAAGGCCCGCCGGTATTTCTTAGACATCGCATTATAGAGGATAGGGTTGATAGTTGAACTGACGAAATACAACACGCCTGTAAAAGATTCAAATGCATTGTAAAGCTAATAAATGCATAGTTTAGTTTTCATCTATAATATCTTATGTATAAAATGAAAAATCGGTCTATTGTTTTCTCATCGTTAGAGGTCTTTGCATCATTTACTTACAATAGAATGTTATAGTGTTTTAAAAGAATAATGAGATGCATACCAGATATTTGAAAGAGGTGTGTCTGAACATTAACCAGGAAAGGTGTCCACTCTTCTGCCTTGATGTACAACGTCATGAGGCGCTGGGCATGAAAGGGGGCCCAACACAGAAAGAATGCAACCACAACAGCGACTGAAAATGTAGTAAAAACCTTATTTAACAAAATACATCATTATA
>Ga0224511_10002779_pt1 | contig 12071 bp, 6 predicted proteins | sample SF_May12_sed_USG_2_FD_169988 | JGI IMG/M metagenome (GOLD analysis project Ga0224511, IMG submission 169988) | Sediment microbial communities from San Francisco Bay, California, United States - SF_May12_sed_USGS_8_1 | ecosystem: Environmental > Aquatic > Marine > Sediment | place: USA... | reverse complement strand
TAACCGATTTTTTTTTCGCTTGGGGCCGTTTTAACCGAAAGTGGGGCCGTTTTGGACTGGGGCCGTTTTGGACTGGGGCCGTTTTGACTGGCAACCAAATTATTGATGGCTAATTACGTGTGAAAGTTCAATTATACTAAAGGTTTGACGTGGTGATCAATGGACAGTTAATTATATGTGAAAGTTGACACTTTTATCTATCATTGAAAAGGAAGATCATTGTATAGATTAATACATTTATTTATTTAACACAGACGACGTCCATCGCCTTTTCTGGCATCGCTGCAGGTAACCGCTAGGTCCTCCAGACCCTTGGCGATGAGGCGGTACTGGTCCTGGGTTATTCCTATTTTTGGACAACACAAACATTTACAATTGAACATAACGTACATTTTGTATATTTAATTTAATGTCCATCATATATTCATCATTTAAACAGTAAACAATGCATTGCATCCTTAATACTCCTCATTTATATGAATAGTTTTACATATTTTAACAACTCCTGTGCATTGACTAGTATGTTAACCAAGTTAATATGGAAACTCAAGAAAACGTAAAGTAACTTTTAGTTATTGTTGGCAATCATCAGCATCATGACAAATTTACATGTACTTACCAGTCTCGCAGAGCCGATGCTGCCACTCATTGCAGCGGTCACAGCAGATCGCCTTATGCCGCTCTCTGACCTCTGCAGTGCAGAATGTACACAAGTGCATCCTCGATCACTATTAAGTCCTGTCAATCCCTAGCTTAATTTAACGCTATTAGAAATAATCCGATTTAGAAATCTTACACAAATCTCACTAGTTCAAACATTAACAAAATCACATTTACAAATATACACACATTGACAAGGCAATGAAAGAAATGTAATGTTTACCAAAATAAGGAATATGTTTACTTACAAAACCAACTCTAAATCCACAGTTTGTCAAAAGTGTGTCATATTTAACGGTCACACCTCCTCTGTAATACAATAACGCGATCGCCGACAAATAACATTAAAGAACTCAATTATCGTTATATATTTTCACACTTCTTTCTGTGATGTTAGATGATCAAATAGAGACCACTGTCTTTCTTTCTTAAATGTGTTTAATCTATTTAGTTTGATAAAAATACCTGTTAATTATAGCAAATACATTAATATTTATCTATAAAACAATAAGAACAACCTTGGAACCAATTTATGTTAAACGCCTCCCCATGAAAAAAAGAATATGTAAACAAAACAACAACAATATGATTTTTTTTTCTTCAAATTGCATAAAATAAATAAAAGACAAGACAAGACCTGCTTCTTTCTACGTGTGTACTATCGTGAAGTTAAATCATTAAGATTGATTGAAAATTCACATAATACAACATTGACTTTTCTGTTTGGGGCCGTTTTGACCGACGATTTTTTTTAATATAGGGCCGTTTTAACCGACAATTAGGGCCGTTTTGGACTGGGGCCGTTTTCGATTGGGACCGTTTTGACTGGAAACCCTGTTTGCGCACTTGCGCAGTTCGTATCTAGTTCGGTCAGGTCAAAGTATCCCAAATCCTAGCGAGGACTGGCACTTGATGTTCCCATGTAGTGTGTTCTTTAAACTTGCAAATGTTATAGATTATAACCCTTTCTTGTTACCCATGTATAGTGTCATATCAGAAAATTCCTTGGTCATACTGAAAAATGGTGTCAATCATTGTAGTTTTACAATAGTATAAAGTCGGTAATAATTTAGGCAGCCCTAACCTTCACGTCACGCTGAACTTGGAATAACCCGAATTAAGGAATACCGTACTTAAAGGAGGTATAGCCCGATGGCAGAAACGCGAATTGTCTATTTTCTAAGCAAAACAGTGAACATATGTAGGTTTTAAGCGATATTTTTATTTAAATCAACTATTATATGTATATGAAGAGATATTTTATCATATTTGCCCAATTCATGATTTTCTAGTATAATCTGGAGGACAGTGGCTTCAATGATAGCAAAAGAAAAAAATGATCGATTTACGTTGACCGACATTGTCGAATACGTGATTTAAACTGGACACATTTATCACATTACACAAAAAGTGGTAAATATTAGTACCCTTGATGATGGCGTTGCTGATAACAGGGTTAAAGTTGTTGACGGACATGTATTGTTGGAAGTAATCATCAATGAGAGCGCAGAGATAAATGTTGTATTTAATACATTTGCTTGCAAACCTTTCTGTATAAACGCAGTGGTTGTAGTTGGCATTCCTGTCGTTGATGATATCGTAGACGCAGTAAATGCCTTCGTTGTTCTAGAAGTGGGTCCGAATGACATTCTTGGTGTTGATCGATCGGTTGTTCTTGTATATGTCGGAGCTGTTGTGGATGTAAATGCCAGCATATTGCTTATTAGATTGTATACGAATTCCAATGTATGTCGTGACTCGAAGACATATTGTGATCTCAATTAGAACATTACGACATAACAACAAAGACACTGCTACAAATAAAGATATGTGTAAACTGGTGTAAATAGTAATCCTATAAAATCAAATATTTAAGAATTATGTTGATTGAAGGTCAGTTTTGTTTTCTTTTAATAAAGAAAAAAAACAACATACAAGGTGTAATTTCACGTCATATGTTCTTTCAATTCATTTTTTGGCGTAAAGTTAAGCTAAATGGCGTACACACCAACTGCCAGACACCGTGCAGTAGACCAGGTTCCGTAAGTACATCTAATATAGTATACATTGGCTGTGTAACCCTGGTCGCATACAACTTCCGCACGTGTATAGTATGTTCCGGACCAAAAATTTCGAGCATAATGACCGTTGGACAAAGATGGTAGGACGCCACAATCTGTGAGAGTGGAAACATCAAGATCATGAGGTAATATTAAAGTTACACCTGATTCTGTTAATGGTGTCAATTGCTATACGGAAACGTTGTTCGGCAAAAAGCTTCATGAATAAATGAATTCGCAATGTTGTGCATGTGTAAATTCTTCAGGAGAATATAAAATTATATAACTCGTGAATAAACACATCTTCAACATGGTCAAACTAAATGTGTTGAGAGTTTGTTCGTTTGCAACAAAATAAAACTAGAATACGTTCACTCACCAACTGCCAGACACCGTGCGGTGGTCCACGTTCCGTATTTGGTACATGTAATAGAGTCTACATTGGCTGTGTATCCCCGGTCGCATATAACGTCCGCACGTGTAGAGTATGTTCCGGACCAATAATTACGAGAATAATGACCGTTGGACAGAGATGGTAGGACGCCACAATCTGTGAAAGTGGAAACATCAAGATTATTATTTATTATTTAAGTTACACCTGATTCTGTTAATGAGTCAATTGCTAAACGGAAACGTTGGACGGCAAAAAGCCTCATGACAAAAACAATTCACAATGTTGTGTATGAGTAAATTCATCACGAGAATATATATAACTCGTGAATATACACATTTGTGTTGAGTGTCTGTTCGTTTGCAACAAAATAAAACTATAATACGTTCACTCACCAACTGCCAGACACCGTGCGGTGGTCCACGTTCCGTATTTGGTACATGTAATAGAGTCTACATTGGCTGTGTATCCCTGGTCGCATTTAACGTCTGCTGTGTTGTATGTTGTGGACCAAAAATTTCGAGCATAATGACCGTTGGACAGATATGGTAGGACGCCACAATCTGTGAAAGTGGAAACATCAATAGTTTTAGTAAATATTTAAGTTACACCTACTTCTGGTACTGATGTCAATTGCTACACTATAACTTTGTTCGGCAAAAAACTTCAAAAATAAATAAATTCACAATGTTGTGCATGTTTAAATATCACGATAATATATATAACTCGTGAATAAACACACCCTCATCATGGTCCAACTGATGTTGGTGAGTGTATGTTCGTTTGCAATAAAATTAAACTCTAGAATACGTTCACTTACCATCTGCCACACACCGTGCGGAGGACCAGGTTCCGTATTCAGTACATCTGATATAGTCTACATTGGCTGTGTAACCCTTGTAGCATATAACGTCCGCACGTAACCCGTATGTTGTGGACAAAATATTACGAACATAATAACCGTTAGACAGAGATGGTAGGGCGCCACAATCTGTGAAAGTGGAAACATAATGATTATTAGTTAATATTCAAATTACACCTGATACTGTTATCGGTGTCAATTGCTATACGGAAACGTTGTTCGGCAAAAAGCTTCATGAATAAATGAATTCACAATGTGTAAATGTATCACGAGAATATATATAACTCATGAGAGAACACATCTTTAACATGATCCAAAATAAATTCGTGAGTGTTCGTTTGTTTGCAACATAATAACACTAGAACTGGTTTACTCACCTGCCCAACACTGTGCGTGGGACCAGTCTCCGTATTCATTACACGTAATAGTGTATACACTACGTGTGTAACCCGATTTGCAGTGGACGTACGCACGTGCCCCGTATGTTGTGTTGAACGCATTCACAAGGACATACTGACCATTTGGCAGTGTTGGTAAGACGCCACAGTCTGTTATAGTAGAAAAGTAATGCTTGTAAGATAATACAGTAAAATCCGCTTATAATGAACTCGGTACCATGAAAGTATGTTCCCTATAACCAAAGTTCCTTATAAAAGTATTGTGAACTATTTTGGGGAGTGAAAATGAGTTTCTAATAACAAGAAGTTCCTTAAAAGCGGGTTCCTTGTAGGCAGACATTACTGTATTTCATTTACTTGTCCTTCTCTTTAGAATGTCCATTTTTAATGATCCCATAGCCCTGCTTCACACATGATTTACATACGTTTATATGTGTATGCACTCTGATTTAAAGTGGCACCTTCGGTTTCGTACAGCCTACTCACGGCTGTTGTGCATAATATCACACTGCCTGGCAACCGCAATGTCGCCATAGACATTTAAGATTTATTTTTTAGATATTCTCATTTAGTACGAATGTTGGGAACTGATGAAATGACGTACAACAAGACCGATACAAGTTGTACGACATTCGATACAATTAGGGTCAGAGTGGTTTTGAGGTACTAACAAGTATACATGTATTGCTTTGTTTAATGAGCTATGAATAACATACAATCCGCCTGCAACCATAGAAGTGTTATATAAGATCATAAGCTCTGAATGGTAATCTTGGCTATCACTGCCTCTGAATATGTTCGAACCTAAAATCGTATGTTATATGCACACTAAACATAGACTACCCTCTTATATTGGCTTTTGAATGGCCCGCATTGTCTTTATATTATTGACGCGTTGACCTACGAATATAAACAATCGCACTTACCAAGTCCTAAACAACGTTCGTTCAATCCCGTTCCGACCATAGTACAATTGGAAGTGAAAGTGGCAAAGTGCCTGACTGCACCCCACAAACTCAAAACAAAACCCTTGACAAGGTCAGCTATCTTCGAAACTAAGTTCCTGACGGTGTTCAACAACTCAGCAACAACTCTCGTGAACATATTGGCCGGTTCATCGTATATGTCGCTCAATGAACCCACATAAAGGGCGGCATAACGACCGCTGTTCTGTGATGGTTGGACATCACAATCTGAAACCATTAAATCTGATTTATTTTAACAGGTTGATGTCGTCTTGAGTTTCCCAACATCGTAATTGGTGTAATGAAAGTGGTGTTACACAACGGTTTCAAAACATATTCGAAAAAAGGTTAGTTACATATTCAGATATAACCCTTAATAAGTATGCTTCGACAATGTCACTAGAGCATAGTAGAAACATGCTGCCTTAACATTAAAGCCATTTAAGGCTTTCCTATCTAAATGTTGTTATACAATACACGAACTAAATTTAGTTTACTAAATTTGTTACTCTAATTGTTATGACAGGAACGAAAACTCTTACCAACTGTATGACAAAGACAATGTGCGGTGGACCAATTTCCATGCTCCGAACAAGTTATTACTTGGACGCTGGCCTTGTACCCCGTGACACATTGCACGCTGGCCAATGCTCCGTAAGTGGTGTTGGACGAATTCGCGAGAACATATACGCCGTTGGCAAGTATTGGTAGGGCGCCACAATCTGGAAAAGGGCAATAATTCTAATATATTAATTTTACGCACTAAAATCAAATGATCTAAAACATTAACTATGGTTTACTTAGAAAATAAAACATAGGTGAACGGGAAAGGAACGTGTGTAATTGTTCAGCTGATAAGATAATAAAGATAATATATATAGATATGAGATGCAAAACGTGATAAAAACAGCGTAGTAACACATGTACTGATCAGATAGTGATCGGTTTAATAGCTGTTCAAAGCTATGTTTCTTTGTTATTCGACACTGCTCATATAGTACTCATACAGACAATAAATAAAGTTTGTCTTGATAGAACTCGAAGGTTTGGTCACAAACCTCTCTTTATCATAATTATTGTTAAAAATGAATAAATAAGAATATGAATGAAACACTCTCTCACCGACTGGCTAACAATGTTTCGTGGACAAAAAAAAACCGATCTACATTGCAGTAAATGTATCGTATGTTAAGGTAGTTTTATCTAAAAAAAGGAGTCCTTCCTTTTTTCAGATAAAATTACCCTTAGTGGGGAAGAATGGAAGCATAGTGTACCCTATGTCACAATGCGCAAATTTTTCTTGAGATTAAATTGCGTTGGAATATTACTTAGAAACGTTTACACAAAACACAATAATACCATCAGTGCTACCCAAGTTACAGAAATGAATTGTTTATACCAACTGCATTACACCTGGCAGAAGACCAGATTCCTTTTCTCCAACCAACGGATTTCATTCACGCTAGCAAAGTAACCATAGTGGCGTTTAAAGCTTGCATAAAGACCAAATTTTGTGCTGGACACATATGGATACCGGAAATCATAAACACCCTTTAATAAGTTAGGAGTTAGTAATTTCACTATATTCTGCAAATACCAGATATATAGTGGCATGCACACCTTCAGCTGATTGTATGAGTGTTACTGTAAACCCGACAATTTCGGGTGAACTTGGAAAAAAAAGATTCCCGATTAATATAGTATTTCGATATTTTGATAATGAGGTTATTTTTCCTTATCTCTTTGCTGCTTTTGATTTGATGTTGGCTGTCGTAACTTGATAAACTGAAGTCGTGATCACAAAACTCTTGGCGGCACCCTTTCCGGGGAAATGAATGCCAGAAAGTTATGTACATGCCACTGCTACTATAAATTGAAGAGATGTTCAAAGAAAGAATGTTGTAAACAATGCAGATATGTCAAGTTAAAGGACACCGTGACAAAATAGCCCGTACATAAACAAACACACAGAACAACACACAAACATGTAGAACACCAAGACGCAACAGACATTCAGCAAAAACTTTGTTTGTGTTTTTTCTTCTTCTTTTTTTATAATATCTTACATGATTTCTTCGAGAAATGTTGATTAACCACTGACCAATATTAAAAACGGTTTCGCCAAACGTTTTAATGACATATTAGTTGATAATTTGACCTAGTTCACGTACGCCATATTCGGGCCAGCCTGATATTTCTTCATGAACACTTTAGTGGTAATGATGTTGAATCAATCCTGAATACTTGTTTGAAATGTATTGAAAACCATTGAATCGATAAAGAGCTCAAAACTGACTAGATATTTATTTTACATCATCTGTGTGAACACATATGATTTATTTTATTTTCCATGGCTTTAAAGTGAAAACGGACAGCAACTGTTCCTTGCACTGCTGGGAAAGATTGTCCAACAATGAAGCAGGCCAAGGCTTTATTCTAGAAGTACACACGAAAAAAACAATTGAGTCCAGGGAGGTTTCAACGTGTTAGGAGAGCATTCATTGTATGAAGTGAGTAAAACAAAATGTCTCTAGAGAATATAATCTGGCATACAGTTTTGTACAAAGACAATCGTCGGATGAAGTTGAAGTATGCAATATCAATGACCCGTATAGGGTGTTCTCTTAGGCAGAGGACAAAACTTTTGCTAAAATGGCTCAGTAAAAATATCATAAGAGGTATGGGGCTAAGACCTTGTGAGTGTTTTGGATTTCATTCAAATACTTGTCAAAAAGAGCAACACCATTTAATGGCGGTAGACCTTGGTTTGGATAGTACACAACTTTCATGTCAAGAAAGAAATCTCCAGTGTCATTAAAACCAGAAACAGCATTGAAGCTATGCAGGTCAAAATCACTAAAACAGATACATAATAATTCAGTCTCAGATAGTTTTTCATTTCTAAGAATTTAATTGACAAACCCTCAAGAATTTTGAATGCTGGGGAAACCGGTTTTAATATAGGCAGCAACAAGTCAAACGTCACCCTTAAGAGTTGCAAGAGTCCAACATGTTACAGCTTGAAAGCAAAGACTTACGGCTGCGGAAGTGATTCTGGGCAGATGATGCCACATTTTTATCTACCCAGAGACAAGAGTTTATAATCAACTGAGAAAAGGGAAAACCCTCAGGAAGCATAGCCTGTATGGGAAAAAGCAGCTTTGGTTTCACTGAAGCTGTTCATCAGTGGTAATGAAAGATACCACACCACTGTCGCCCCCTAGCGCATGAGCAAAACTCTTTTTTCTCAAACTGGTAGCAGTGAATTGCATATAAAAAGAGGAGTGGATTGATACAAACACTTTTGCCAAATTCATTGCGACAAGCATGCAGGAACAGAGCAATGCCATTTAGATCTAACAGTATTTTCAAAACCTTCAACAAAGGCATTGAGCTATACATAATTGTTTCTAATGCGACACATATGATGCAGCCAATGGACGAATGTGTCTTCGAACCTCTGAAATCTAAATGGCATATAGCCGTACACAAATTCAGTAGAGAAAATTCAGGAAACAAGCATTAACAAAGAAATCTTTGCTAAAGAGGTTATTGATGCTTTCCTGCTCTTCAACAAACCCCTCACCGTGATACATTTATTTAGATCGTCAGGTATTAATCCACTAGACAGCAGCGCCATTAGCAACGACGCCCTGAAACCAGGACTGACATTCGCAAGTGAAGTATGCACAAAGACGGAAGAATGCACACGTGATAAAAGCAATGAAGAATCTAAAATAGCACTGCAGTCCGATGCTAAGGTGCCTAATAAGCATTGCCGTGTGCACTGCCAACACCTGTTAGGTTGAAGTACAGAGATAGAGAGTAAATGTATATCTGATAACCCTCTACTTGTAAAAATGGGTTATCATTAATAGGCAATTTAACGGTTTAATCCAAACTTATCAATGTTGCCAAGTTGTGCGTGTCTCGTGGTGTTTTAAGTTTGTTTTTGTAAGGGCTATCTTGTCATGTTGCCCTAAAACATGATCTATATACAATGTTTGCGACATGTTTTCTTAGAACATCTCTTCAATTTATATTAATTCATACATGTATTTATATTTTTTCTATTTAATTTGTATGAGCAAAATCTGCTTTTTGTGTACAAATACAGTATGTTATGCCCCGGAAGGGTGGCATATAGTCATCGACTCGTCCGTTCGTCAGTCCGTCAGTCAGTCAGTCCGTCCCTCCGTCCATCCATCCCTTTTTTGTCCGGACCTTAACTTTAGAACTATGCAAGGCATCAACATGAAACATCATGGGAAGATAGATCTTATTGAGGAGAAGTGCAGTGCACAAGAACCATAACTCGAAGTTTCATACTTTTGGAGTTATTGACCTTTTTCATTTTCATTCTTGAATTTTGTCCGGAGGATAAGCTACTGACTTGAAATTCCATAGGCAGATAGATCTCATTAAGGAGAAATGCAGTGCTTAAGACCCAAATCTACAGGTATCATACTTTTGGAGTAATTGCTCTTTGTTGATTTTTATACTTGACTTTTGTCCGGAGCAAACCTTTAAAACAATGCAAGGCATTAACATGAAATTTCATAGGTAGAAAGATCGCATTTAGGAGAATTGTGGTGCACAAGAAACATAACAGAGTTTTGGAGTTATTGCTCTTTGTTGATTTTCCATACTTGAATTTTGTCCGGATAATTTTCTACAATAATGTTATTTGTTTTGGACTGTAACAAAGCTCTTGTTTCTTTAGCAAATTAACGGTGGAGATATCCTAATCATATGATAAATTGATCAAGGGGATAAAGAAGTGATTCCGTTAAATGAATTTTATTTTACTGAATACTACAGCTGTAACATCCAAAATTAATAAATGCAAAGCCGTTATAGACTACAAATAATTATTAAGAAATACGCGCTCGTAATGGTTCATAACCAACCAACCAAAATAAATATTGTGGTATTGTTTGATTTATTTGCCCTTGCACTGAGCTTTCCTCATTAATATTCGGCGGTGTTCGCTGTATATAAATAGATATGTATACAGCTGTCATACAGGACGGGGAGGTTTATTTAACGATTTGTTAACTGGGTTTATATGTGGAAATGTGGCTCAGTGGTTAAGATTTTGGACTGTGAATCATGATACTATGGGTTCGAATCCGGCTGAAAAAGATTTTTTGTTGTTGACATATCTTCTCACTCCACAAACGTTTAATACTGTACTTTTTCCAAAATGTGTTGCTAAAGTTGCAACCATCGTAGATCGTATAGGAACACTCGACTTTCGTTTCGACGTGTAGATTTGTTTTGGGGCGGGGAGAGGGGCCGTAACATTCTTTTGGCGAGTGGGTGCGGCGGAGCAATATCAAACTAACGTGTTTCCCGTATTATCCTGTTTTAGGGAATTTATTAAATCTATACAAAATACGAACTTGTTTTTGTTTACATAATCAATATAATCGCGACTCTCGAGCGTAGCGAGCGACGAAATACACGCATTCAGTGTGCGTAAAACTTACATAGAAAAAGCATATATTCATGCAACTATAACACCTGTAGCAATTTTTATAATGTACATTTTATTGTCAAAGGTAAATATTATACTATTATACTATGTTTGTAATTCACCCAGCGCTTATCATAATTGCTGACACTATGAACCTCATCTTTGAAGAAGCTTATTCTGGGTTTGACATACGTGTTGACGGTTTTGTATTAGTTATTGTGCATACTTTTACCATTTTCTATGTTATTTATGTAAAAGCGTATCGCGGTCGATGCGAGCGAAAAAAGGGAGGAAATTACGGGTTTTGGGTATTAAAAAGCATATATCAGCGGTCGGCGCGCCTCACCCCTCTCCCGGATCTGCTTGATGAGAAGTTCCTACCTGGTACTGATGTTGTTGTATTTGGACTGCCAGGCTGTATTGTAGTAGAGGCTGTCCTTCTAACAGACGTAGACCCAGTGACCGTTGGCAACAGCACGGGCGTGGTTGGTGATGTCGAGACAGTGGATGTGATAGCTGTCAGATCCACAATCCCGAAACCAATCACAAACACCGTGATAATGAGCCGTGGTGAAGATGAACGCGGTACATTCATTGTTTTAAATCCGTTTTTTAAATCCTGGTATTGTTATAATTTTGACATACACATTTAAACATGTCAATCCATGTGACAAATCATCGTATTTGTTTTTGTTTGACAATATACAGAAAGGACACACAAATTTCGTAACTTACATATAAAGTTTATGTTATTATAGCACACTAACGATGTACTGCCTATGATAAATGAAATCACAAATAGCATGTGCATGATAAACAAGTCTGTTAATATCAAATTGTGTCAAACAAAATGCAGATTACCAATTTCTAGCTAATCTTTGACTCAATAGCTCGTTATCTATGTCAAGTGTGAAGAATATTTCACTGGTATGTCTCCTAGATAGCCCTTAGTATACATATACAACCCTTTGTTTCGCCTTAAGCTTTTTATTAACATTTTTCATTTATACTTAAGCCTTTGAAATATATTTAGAAATATAACAGAAGATGTTTTTGCATACGGGATAAGGATTTCCGCATCAACTTCCCGTGCTGGAAAACCCTATCTTACACCCCATGTAGCTGTACACGTATGACGTTTAATACGTGCTCTCTAAACATATTAAATATGTTTCTTTCTTTCTTTTTAGGTAAACATGTGTTTTCTGTTTAGCAACTGCCTTTACAATGTCCCTTTATAAAGGAACTAACTCGGT
>Ga0224511_10002778_pt1 | contig 12073 bp, 3 predicted proteins | sample SF_May12_sed_USG_2_FD_169988 | JGI IMG/M metagenome (GOLD analysis project Ga0224511, IMG submission 169988) | Sediment microbial communities from San Francisco Bay, California, United States - SF_May12_sed_USGS_8_1 | ecosystem: Environmental > Aquatic > Marine > Sediment | place: USA... | reverse complement strand
ACAGTGGTTAAGACGCTCAAGCTTGTATATGCTCATTGATGCACTCCAGTCTCAGGTCAATTCTCATATAATGATTACAGTGATACCGGGACCACAGTGCCAGAGAGCTGTATCTTTGGAGAGCTACTCACACTGACGGCCATACTGAGTAAGTAGCAAAATGGAGACCTACTATCACTTCTAGTCAAGCTCATACCACCATGGTAAACTTGAAAGTCTTTGTAGTGTGTATAAAATCTGATTTTTTGCCGATTTTTGATTCTCTACTGGGATACCCAGATGGCCCGCCCCAATCCTAGCTTTGAACTTCCCTTCTTCGTCATAATCAAACCAAAGAAACCCAGTGGTCATTACTGATTATTCTGTGACTTTCGATTGAAATTTTCTATCGCTGTATTTTTGGACTAGTCTGGTGACGTAGTTATCAGTTGCGACTTCAACTGTTGAGTGTGTGATGTACCCATACCATACAAAAAGGTAAGGGTTGTCCCGGCTAAATTCCCGGCCATGGCCGAAAGTTTCAACAGATTTTTACTGCCTGATCGCACTCTGCCAACCCGTCCTGAGTCAGCCTAGCAGAAAATGGCTCAATCTCCCCTCAATGACACCACACAACCTGTTGACATCGAGGAGGAAGAACGAAATCCAAGCATGGACAGACAATGGCTGAAAGAAAACCTCATATAAAAACACTAATATTATTGATGTAACCGAAAGTCGGAATTGTGTTGTTCACTGATAATTCTTATCATTTCAGTGTTGTGCTCTATGTTTGTGCGCTATAAACTGGTCCAGGCGTTCACCACAACAGATAAGAAGCTGAGTACAATGAATATAGCAGCTCTGGTCATCGGCACAATATCCTGCTTCGGCATGACTCTGGTTGCTAACTTCCAGGTAATAATCCTCTTCTTCGCCATCCTTAGGTTCTCTAATAGGTGATACATGTATCTTACTACATGTAATTACTTCATGATTACTGTATAAATACTGTATTTAGTTACTACTGACAGGACATACGAAGAATTATGCACCAATCTCATACAACGAACAGGTTCCTCTTTAGGGATAGTAGGATAGCTCAGCGGTAGAATGCTGGGCTTGCAACGGTGAGAACCTGACTTCAAATTCATGTTACGGCAGGTCACGGCAGCCTTGTAACTCTTCCTCACCGCCTTTATCTTTCCAGTTCTGAAGAGTGCCAGGTACCCATTTCCTGCTGGTTGAACCGGGAGAATTTTTGACAAATACCGCTCTCAAGCGGTCTTGAACCTGGGCTGTTCAGCACCAGTTATACTAGCACTCTAACCACCTCCCTAGCACCTCCCTATATTTTATTTCACTTAATCATTGTTTTCAGGAAACCAGTGTCAGAGCGGTCCATCTTCCAGGAGCTATGGCGGCATTTGGATTCGCTGTCATCTACAATTTTATACATTCATTCATCAGTAAAAAGATGTACCCCACTTACAATGGATATTGTATCTGGGTACTTCGCCTCAGTATAAGCATAGCAGGCCTGCTCTCCTTTTTATCTAGTAAGTAAAGTGGCATAGTGGGATAGGCTAGCGATTAGAGCGCATGGCTTAAGATAGGAAAGTAATGGGTCCGAGTCCTGGTTATGCTCGTGTCTCGCTGTATGTATGAGCTCAGTTCTAGTTCCTACTGCTCCCGAACAAGCCTCCAATAGAGGATTGGTTGGTGTGCGCTTCGAACAAAGATGACTTCTTTCAACTGAAGTTTTTTTTATGTTGTAAACTTACATTCATGTCATTAGTGTATTATCGGCCCAATAGACCGATGTATCGATTAGGCATGCTAGCGGAAGACTCGCTATGTGTGCAAGGCTCTTTTGTCTAGTATCGAGTTCTGTATGTTACCATTAGGTAGGCTGTCTATTATTTGGTGTCATGAAGAGATTGTCCTGTTTTGAAAATTTTCGCTACATGCTCGGTAAGCTCAATTCATAGGGAATAAAAAAAACCTAACACCTGGCTCCTTCAGCGGTTAGCACTAAGAAATTCTTACTTCAGTTCAAATGGAGTGAGCATTTTGGTGCTATCTGCTGTACCAATGCAATTCTGGGCCTATATAATGAGGCTTTTACTTGTAGTGTATTCGTTCGGAGAAGTCTCCTGGGTGCAAGGCAAAAAGTGGTATGGAAATGACTCAGCTAAAAAGTTAGACTGGGACCCTCAGGATCCTGTGAGTTATTTATTGCTCAACCTTCGATACCAATTCAAAATCATTCCAAACCGTTTAAGGAGATAATAAACTGTATTTTTTGTACTTGTGATGTGTAGTATTTTGCAAAGGCTACCGATATCAATATCGCTGTCACTCGCTTATACACCCAGTCCACGAGTGAGACTCAAGCCTGAAATTATCAATGACCGGTCTAATTATGTGCCTGCGACACTACCTAGTGTGAGTCGGATTTCTGTCTGGATTTCAGACTAACATTAGGCAAAAAGAGTCGATTGGTCACCTGCCCCTGCAACTCGCTTCAGAGGGCGCATCTTGTCAAAAGACGGTTTGGCAAATCTGCGCATGGTCAAATATGCCAGACCACATCCTGTCCACTAATCCTGGTATAAATGGTTAAACCCATGATGTGTTCCTCGTCTTCAGGGATGGCCTATGCACTTAGTAAGCTCAGTCAGTGAATGGCTAGTAGGACTGACCTGTATGCTATTCTTCTTAACCTATATTAAGGAGTTCAGACGCATCAAGCTCAAGGTAAGACTTGTGTAAAAAGAATGGAACCCCCTTGTTGCTGAGTATGGGGGTTATCTGGCAACCCAGATGACACCTGGGGATGTAAGAAGTTTATAGTGCTAGTTAATTTGCCTTGGGCCAATTCACACTCTACCAGGACACCCACTGATCTCAGTGTAAAGAATGCGTTACAAGACTGAATGGATAGGTCTGGGAGTCAGGCAACCGAAGGGTGCCATTTTTTACACCTCCCCAGCTGAGAATTTGGCCACTCAAGACAAATTACATGTGTTGTTGTTTTTATGCATCTACATGCATGTGGTAACGATGATGCTACATATGAAATTAAGAAAAACACGGAGTATAGGGGAGGATAACTCTAATATATGGACGCATTGGCCAGAAAACAACTCCCCATAATTTGTTCCCGAATGAGGGAAGCGCATTGACTTGCCATGACATGGACCAATGCCTTGCTCGTGATCATTCACATGATTTGGTTTAATTGTGGCCCCTCAGATTTGAAAAGTCCTGTGTGCCTTTTTTAATCTGCAAACCCAACAATGATAAAAATTGTCATTCTCTGCTGCTCTATACAATTTCAGGGTACCTCAATCAGTAAAAGCGCGGAATTACAATCTAAGGGTTGTGCGTTCGCTTGTCAGTGCTGGTGGGGTGGCACGGGCCTTCAGCAAGCCTCTCACTCCAATTGTCTAGCGTGGCCTTGGATCAGTATACGGTATATCTAATGGAGGTTTCAGTCAATTGATAAGGGTCACAATCACTCCACAGTGGTTTGAGATCCACCCCTCCCTTCTCAGTGGTTTGAGATCCACCCCTCCCTTCTCAGTGGTTTGAGATCCACCCCTCCCTTCTCATAAAAAGGGCGGGTGTGATGGCTTAGGCTGACTGACCCAAACCAGGAATCTGAAGAAGGCAGCAGGAAACCTCCTCAGTACCATCCCACACCACCATGACAATGAGACATCATGTTCTACCTTCGGCAATATACCTCATCATCATAATTCCGATTGAATTTCAGGTTGTACCGGAGTTGTTGGTGTCTCATTTAGATGAGATGCCAGAATATCTGAGGAAGAGGAGAAGTGAAAGAACCCCACTGATTACGGAGAGGGATAGTGTCAATTCAATATGAAAACTTATCAGCAATCTATACTCACTACATACCTCTGTAGTTAGCACAACATAGCGAAGGATCATAATGATCATAATATTAATGATAGTCAGTTTATCTGAGTCTACATCTCCACGACTCTGTAAAGTCAGCTTACCTGTCAGGGTCATTCTTACAGTGTTCCATCAATAGAGATAGCTCATACTCTGTTTCATAAGTTTACAGTGTGAGTCATCCATCCATTTACCAACGTCGGAATTGATATTTTGACGCTTCACAAATCTTGCCTCGCAAATCATCATCACAACCAAAGTTTGATTATTAGTTTAAGCATGTATAATACAAACCAAGGTTTATGTTTCTATTTTATTTAAAACTTACAACTTTTGTTCAAAAAAACTAATGAATTATGTCTATGGATTATTAGAATACTAGCTTAATGAAATCTCATAGATATACTTTAAAGTGCATTTTGGATTTGTTTCACTTTGTTGAGGGTTAAAATTGAATAAAACGAAAATAAAATATAGCACTCTTTACACTGTCCAAAAAAGCTAAGACTCGTTCACCTATTAATTACACCTTACTTTCTTCTTTCGCGTCCTGATCAGAGTCAGGGATTTGCTGAAATGGACCTACAGAATATTTTGATTCAGCGTTTCCCAGGGTGCGTCACTAGGAGATATTTGCTTGCACTCGCGCACCCATAGAGTATGCCATCAACTAAGCTATCGCTTCAAAATTAATATGACGGTATTCGTCTGTCTCATGTGAAGCTACACATCTGGACAAAGTTGGCATGGTGAGCGTTGGTCATACCCAATGCCAACCCACACTCAGGGCACCCGCTGCCTCGGTGTGTAGTATTGTACTACGAGATTGGGTGGATAATCCTAGGAGGTAGGGGGGTTGGTTGTTGATCAACCTGAACCGCGCATATCACAAGAATAGTATAGTGTTTAGAACTTCCCCATAGGTGAAGTTAGTGATCGGTTTGACTCGTACTTCGGTGACCATAATACATACACTGATGATAACGCCCACCTTCAAAACAAAGGCTTGTTGAACATCTACAGGTGCATCTGGAAAAGCAGATGAACTGTGGTTCTTGGCTCAGACAGGTATTTAATCAGCTGATATCTCAAATAAGTTCAACAATGGTAGATAATCTTGATGCAAACTGAATATACATATATACAGTGTATCAACTATTCAAGCATTGCATGGCTCCGCCACTCCACGCATGGTTCCCGGTCAGATTCTCAGCGTGCTAGCTGGTTTACTGCTATTTATTTTGCGAGGGAAACTGCCCAGATAAGGGACTTAGGGCTAAAAGTTCATCCATATACTGTATAATTATCAATTAATAAACTTTTCAATGCATAAGTGTACAAAATAGGGTAATGCGTCGAACATTTCCCGTCCAGCTTTGTGTGATAATTTTGCGCAACTATTTTAAAACCCCTTGCAGAATAATCCACCCTTTTTGTAACTCCGGCAGCGTAAAAACATGTCACTTTTCTCATCAGTAATTCAGAAATCTGAAATCTCACGCAAAAAAGTCAGATCACCATTAGACTGGCATGTTGTAGCCAGGTTGCCTGGCTCTTCGGGCGGACTGGGTAGTGGGCGAGCGAAGCAGAACAGTCTGCTTCGCAGCGTGTTGGGTGTACGCTCCGAGAGTTGTACTCTCATGTAAAATTATGTCGCGGGCTCTAAGCACTTCCAAAGGGCGATTTGTTGCCCCCTTTGGTCGCAAAACGAATTAACGAACTTGGCAACAGCGCGCACGCATCATGTCGCCCTATTTGAAGGGACTCTACTCAATCTACGAGAGGTGGGCATGCCTTGTCAGAGTTTGTATCGCCTAGATAGATTATCTATATGTTACTGTTAGTTTATGAGGCTAGTACCCTCGTTTCAACTTGTAACCTCTTGTTCAAAGGTCTTCTAGAATTGTTATAGATCCGTGAGCTGAAGTCTTTCACTTTACAGAGACCCTATATACACCGTCACACACAGCTTTATGCAAACCGTAAATCGTAATCCTACGACTACGAGTTGCGTCCCGTCCGAGTGACCGGGCGAGTAACGGGAGTGTCAGTGTGACCCACTCACTAACTCGGCCAGAGTCAGTGACTCACTTGACTTAGCTCAGTCAATTACTGACGGACTCACCGTTGCTCACTACTTGCTTATCACCCAGTCAATCGTCTGTTGAGTTAGTCACAATTGATGACTCACTCATCTGACTCTGAGTCTGAGTCATCTCAATCTCGTCATAGTCATAGTCAATCTCACTCTCAGTCTCAGTCCTCTACGACTGGAAATAGAAGTAAAATCACTGCGACAGACTATCATTATCTCACCTCTCAGTCAAACTCTAATTGTGATTGAGTCAATCAGTAATACATGGTTGCACTTAACACTGACCCACTGACAATGACTGAGAGTGATATGCTTAAAAATATTTTCTTACAGTTACAACCTAAACGTTATAGTTATACTTTAGGTAGTTCTAATTTCTAGAAGAAGAGCTTGTAGTACTATTAGTAGTACTAATAGTAGTAGTGGAGTGCAATTCATACATTTGGCTAAGTTATACTTGAGTACTTGATGTGCTTTTCCAAGTTATATTTCAGCCTAGCGTGTCACTTCGCCCTCAGATTGTTTTAATCCAAACATTTTTCCCTAGGCTATTAGTTATGCTAGTAGCTTAACTGTGACTTACCTAGATAAATCCCGGATTTTGCCAGGCCTAATCGTACATGATTGATTGGAGCTGTGGGGTTTTGGTCATCTCCTGGCTTTGGCTGTTTGACAGTCACTGTAATGGTTCAGCACTACAAAGTATAAACTAAATAAAGGTCTGCCAACTTTGGTTTTGCAATGAGCAGCAAAGTCATGAATCAGCTCAAGACTTACACAACAGGGCCTGGGCTTGAGATTGAGAACTCATGAGTCATGATTTTAGGCCAACACACTTTCTAGCTACTGACCTATCGCTATGTTTCTTATCATTATCTTTTTACAGATAGGAAGCGATAAATAATATTGTGAGAGGATAACTTAAGTGCCACCACTGGTAAGCTATACTGAACCATCACAGAATCCTATCTAACTGATGAGGGAATGAATGAAATTAGTTCCCATTCTCATTAGCCTGTCTGTGATCTTCTTTTGATGTGCCCAGCCCTTATTTTTGCTGTGGGAATCTTCAAACGCTTGACCCCAGTTTGTTTTTACCACAACGTAGCATTAATTACTTCGTAAACTCCATGGAATGGGATGAAACTTGGCCCAGTTCCAAAAGTGTTGCAAACTCGTAATCATGATCTTCCTAGGTGGACTACATGGATTTACTTTTCCTGACTTTATCTCTGTGAAATCAGTTGTGTTATTTCACATGGCCAGCTGAACATCCTGCGCTGGCATAGGCATAGTCATATCTAACTCTCGTGACAACATCTAGTCAAGAACAGTTATATTGTAGTCATCCAACCCGTTATTAGTGAGAGTGAATGTCCGCGTTTGCTTACGCAAGGTCGAGCCGAGGTTGTAATACTACTTGGACCCATATACTCATATGTAGAGGGTAACTCATAGTCACTATGGTCATGGTCACCGCCTTGAGATCATCTAGCCTCCTGACTCTCTCGGATTGGAGATTAAATGGCATGTTATCTCACATGCGTTAGCCAGTTCATCTAGTAAGGACTACCTGGTTTTTGACCATCTGGTGTATGCTTGCTGGCAGTATCACTTGTCAAAGAAAAGAGTGATTTGGGCTTTCTCCCAGTTAAGGTCTAGGTAATACTTCATATTGTTAAACCCAAAAAAGTATCACTGACATTTTATAGTTGAGAACTCTCTGAAATGGTTGTACTATCATGACTTACTGGCAGTCACAAGGTTGGGGGTATTGAGCTCTGTGTGTTGTGAGTTGGTTGCTGTGGTCAAGCCCCTGGGTCGATTAAATTACCAGCTGAATCAGTCCCCCACCCAACTTTGGACCTTTCTTTGGGTAGCCATGAGACTCCAGTTTACCCAAATTCCGTATCAATTCTTTGAGGTTGTAATTGCGTTTCTTCATTCATTATCAAGTGCAGATCCCAGTATAACACCTTTGTGTTACGAGCTTTGTGATTCTTGTCCGATGGCTGATGTTACGAATAGGCTTACGCAATGTTATAATTCTCCATGTCATTGACCCTATACGCCTATAGTCATATTAGACCAGGAGCTACAATTTGCTTCATTGACTAGTCAGTTGCCCATTGAGATCGATTCGTCAGCGTTATTCGTGAACTAACAGAAAATTTTGTACTCTCTGTCCGTGCACATGGTTCAGAGATAACGTTAGCATTCTACAAACAGGTAGGCTGATATAAACTTCTTTTCAGTTTGGAGCTTGTGATCTGTGAGCGTTCACACACCTGTTGAAGTTCTCATTGCTCTCCGGTAGCGAGTACATACTTGGTACTTACAACCATGACCACATCGTGAAAGATCGTGATGCCATCTATGTCATGGAAATGACAGATTGAATCAATAATGAATGGTAAAGTGTCAGTGGTATATAGCGAAGATCAACTGCTTAGTAGGAGTCTTCATTTATTGCCATTTAGGTGTCCTGCTTCTAACACTCAACACACGAATAGAGTTATTGGGTTTTCAAGCCTACCCTCTAATTTTGTAGGAGTCTGTTAGCAGTCTATTTTTTTGCAGAGACTTCTTCAAATGTAGAAAAAAAGTATGGATTAGCACTAGTGTCTCCAATTGCTGGCTTTATCTTCCTTGGGTTCAACATTTCAAGTCTGGTGTATTCCATTGAGAAAGGCGGTAATCCAGTAGTTAGGGCAATAGGAGTACCCGATTAGTAGGCTACTGTAGGTCCGACTATATGACTACCCGTTTCTCCTGCTCCAGGTGTTAACACCAATCGGGTTGATTGGTTCACACCAGCCAAGCCTCACCTGACACTTTCATGTAACTATCAGTGCTTTGGAGTGGTTATGCCCTGGTCATTGGTGGAACCGGAGAAAAGTTAAAATAACTCGGTTTGCTCGGTCTCATCTCGCCATTGTGATTGCACCTCTAGCTAAAGCGCAATAATGCTTAGCTACTCATTGACAATGGTGGCAAGCTGCGCTCTGATACCTTAGATGTACACTTTCGTTGCCCCTTCTGTTTTGGCTAGGTTGGCAAAATCACAAGCGTAGATTACAGCTTGTAAACAATGGCTTTAAGGGGAGAAATCAATCAAAACACAAACAGTTTTGTATTATATTCCCATTGCCAAACTGAACTAGGTTGCATCGATATTGTGAAAAGTGCATCTTGAGGGCTCTAAGTTACTGTTCTGGATAAGGCCCTAAGTTTTCATTTTAATTGGCTATTTGAGACTTACTAATTTAAATAGGAAGCACATAGAGTCAAAGCAGTTGGTAAGTTGTGCTGAGGCATAATTCCTTCAATAGATGTTCTCAGTAGGCTAAGAATGCTGCATCAAGATACTTGTCCCCCCCTCCTTTATGATGGTATCCTCCAGTTGTACGTGTATGCGCTACCACACAGTTATACTAGTACTATGATATTAGTTTTCCACATATACATATTTATTGAATAGGATTATGAACATATTTTATGCAGAAAATGACTATTAAATTCAAAATGTGCAAATCGAGTATCATATGATTTTCAGGTTTAGGGCTCATGCAAACCTGATGTGGGAATCCATGCGGGCAGTCTAATTCTGGTGGTGATCTAGTGGTCTGTTGTCTGGGATGCAATAACAGCCTAGGATACCCTCAGAACATCTGCTACCTTTTATATTGAAAACGCTTCGGCCAAGCTTTTGTAATCCCAGACAATATCCAATCAGTTAGTTATGAATAGTTATCAATTGCTTTATTCATAATTGAATAAATTTGGTGTCAATGTCACAACCTTAAGTTCTTGTTTTGCTTTTTTTCATCAATTTAAATCCGCTTGAATAGGATAGTAGATGATGGTCACGAAGATAAAGAAGTACACTATAATGTATTTGCTCTGTCTTAATCCGTGGTCCACTGGGATGAAATGGGGGGCATCAGTCCTATAATTGTTTTGTGCTGCTGTTCCATTGAGAGTTACCCAATTGTAGAAATTAAATTTTTATTCGCAGGTTCTATACACATTGCCAAAATGAAAACCTGGAGCTATGAATACTAACTCTGCAGATAAAACCAAGCTTCTACAGCAGGCTGCAAAGAAGATCAAGTGTCTGCATAAAAGTATGGACTGCATAGACACGACACACCTAGGCTGCTAAATAAAAATAAATTGGGCGTTGTAAACTATTCTCTGAAGGAGGATTTATGGGTTCATCTGACTGGCCGGTGTCTGCCCTACCATTACTACACTGAGTAACTATATGAACTTTAACATACTGAACCCTTCTATGTCTGCTAAGCTCTGGTCTTTTGACATTAGAACCAAGTTATTAATTGTAAGGCCTGATTTATCTGGCAGTTGGTTTGGTTTGTGCCCTCTCCTGCCAGGTGGAGCATGAAAGTCAAGATCCCCATAACCAGGAGCAAGACCCCTAGTCATTGTCCATTTTCATTATGTCATGAGATACGATGAGATCTTCTTAATGAATGGTTGGTTTGATTTTAACCGGACAAACCGAAAGTAACTAGCGTATTCGGGTGTAGAGATACGTCTAGCCAGATAACACCCACTGTTGCGTGGTTTAGCATCAATTCGGGCAATGACCCTTGCCTAACGGCGAAGCCCCCCCCCCACACACAGCAGTGATTGGTTTATTTTTGCTGTTTGCCATAGATCAGGTTGATCCATAGGCATCTCATGATCATTGGGAGACTGAAGGCGTTTTTTTAAGGGGCGCGACTCCGTTTTTAACCATTGTTTCAGCTGGTCCTCCCAGACTTTTATACAAAGCAGCGCATGTGATCAATCAGGAACCCGGGCCATTGAGAGGACAGAGAGTGAGATACATTGATTCTACCAATGAGCTATCATGACACTGAGAGGACAGACAGCGAGATACATTCATTCCCCCTCTGGGCTATCAGGCCACGGAGAGGACAGACTGCGAGATAAATTTCTTTTTTCCAAGAGCTATCATGATTAGTCCTTGTGTTCTATTACAGATAGTCAAGATGACAGTCCGCTACAGGATGGCGTGGTGACATCGAGCAATCCGTTTATACTCGCTACTGAATTATTCGGAAATATTCTCTTAGAAGTAAGTCAGGGTTCGTCATCAGGTTTCAATTGGCCAGTAGACAATGATGGATAGCTCCATGATGAGAGAGGTTGACTTGTGATGATGAGTCCCTGAGTTCAAGCTCCGATCTCGCCGGACTCCCGCCGCGGGTTTGATCATCTCACATAATTTCCAGCTTCTGTCGATCCAAAATATGTCACAAGCTTAGGTCATCCTTAAACATAGCATGATGTCCGTGTAGGTCAATGAAAACCTGGGTAATGGGGTGCCATTAGGTCCAATATGTGACATAGTGGGATATAGTAGTCTAAAGATTCTGGGTCCAAATCCTAGTCATATTGACCGCCCTCTGTGACAACGAGCTCCTCACATAATTTCTAGCTTCCACTGCTACAAGCCCCAGGATAGGATGGCCAAACACTCAACGGGATAAATAATGATAGGTTCATTCCCCCAATCTGCATATGTACCCTCTAACATGGTCCTATCAACTAACTCTAGGAATACTAGGGTTTACAACCATAGAGGTTGTGTCCAGCATACAGCAATGTTTCATCAGGGACTAGTGACAGTAAAGCATCCATACTGCCTGTGGGTAATTCGGTGCTTATTCCTTTTGAATACCAGCTCCATCTGTTGGCAGCTTGGCCTGTGTTTTCTTGGTGATGATTAGCTTTGATTGCTTATTTGGATGTTTTGAGTTTGCGTTTAATTGTTTTTGTATACAATCAAAATCACCTTGTTGCTGCAAAGGGGGCCTCGGGCAGCTGCGCAATGGTCTGCCAATTTGCTTTCGTTGGCATTGCGGCGTCCATAACATATCTTTTACCTCCACAAGTGTCATCTTTCTCTTTCTCTGCATTCGATGTGCTGTAAACGGAACTCAGAAGGTTGAGTTGCCTGCATGGTATCGGTAGCAGATTCATAACCAGTATTCCTTTTCTGAAATCTTTCAGACATTAAACGGCTTCCTATTTGTTGTGAAT
>Ga0224511_10002777_pt1 | contig 12074 bp, 7 predicted proteins | sample SF_May12_sed_USG_2_FD_169988 | JGI IMG/M metagenome (GOLD analysis project Ga0224511, IMG submission 169988) | Sediment microbial communities from San Francisco Bay, California, United States - SF_May12_sed_USGS_8_1 | ecosystem: Environmental > Aquatic > Marine > Sediment | place: USA... | reverse complement strand
ATTTGAATGCATGAAATAGTGAATCAATCGTTGTTGATCGAGTGAATGACTCGGCCAGAAGCACTAGTACAACTGATACTTCTACCAATACCAGCCACCACTGCCAGTATTAACAAATGACTCCCAATCTGTGACAGTTTATTCTACGTGCTGTACTACTCTCCCCTCTAATTCTAAATCCTTCACTTAAACAGGCATCTTGATCAATGTGTTTTAACAAACTCTAGTGTAGTTTTGAAATGCATGTCACTGGAATATGGCCCATTACTTTTTACCCACGAAGGGTGCTTGAAACTGGCATTGTTTTTCTTCTAACGTGAAATACTGTTGAACTTATATTCAAATTAACAAAACTCAATGGGGTTTCGGATAAAGTTAATCGATAGTAATGTTATGTATAAAGTAAGTGAGAAAAGTAAAGAATCAAGCCATTTGGGATTGTGCAATACAGAGCGAACTGAATCAAACTAATCGGTACCAACAGTACATTCATACTCAATGACAGTGTGTTTTCACTCAATATCTTGCCAAATTTAAATTGGCATTTCATGATTGATGAGTAAAAACTGCGCTCACAATTGTAAACTTCATCCTCTGAACTCCGCACCTACATTCAGTCTCGAGTCGCCCCTCCCCCATGTGAAAGAAGTGTCTCCCTCTGACTCGAATGTGATAGTGGCCACCGCGAGCCTCGCAGGGCATGTATGGATTGTTAATAGCCCCGTGAAGCACCAGGTGTATAGGATTCATGTATTGCACGCCGTTAATAGAAAGTTGTTGCGGTATTTAGGGCGGAGTGTCTGGTTCGTCGTACCAGGGTGCGACTTTAAGATAATCCAGGATAATCCATTCGCCCCATTCCTATTTTCATACTAGGGATAACACTAATCTACCAACCCCATTGAGAGGACTATACTCCCATGTGACTAGCCCTATATAGACTTAGTGACTGACACCAACTGAATGGTCAACGATTCCACACAAGTCAGGGTCAGCTGTTCGTATCTGTCCATTCCTTCTTGAATCACCCTCGATCAATAATGCATTGAACTCGTTGAGCAGTCAGTAGGCTTTCTTGGCCTACGCATTGAGCCGCAGTCAATAGCGAAACAAGATTGGGCTCGGACGACACAAGTGAATAATCAATGGGTTTATTGGCGAGTTGTGTTCTGTCTATAGTTGTTAGTACCGGTACAGGCAACCTAATGGCAGTTCTTCACCTTGGCAGGAGAGCTGTTAGTCTTAGTCAGCGCAATAGTAGCAAAACTAGTGTATTGCGGAGGGGGCAGAACTGCGAGTTAATGTGTTAAAATCAACGGTCATGCCTTTAGGACTTTTAACAACATCTAGACGATTATTGCATGGAATTGATTGGGACTTTTCATCACGGATATAGCAGTAAATGTTTCCCTGAATTGCCTGCTCTCTTCGGTCCGGCCTCTTTACTGATTAGTTTTGTGCTGTGACCATCATATTCAATCTCGTTACCATTTCATGTAATGGCCAATAAGTGATGAGTGAATGGATTACTCTGCACATCAGAGACAATACAGAAAATACACATATCTGAGGGAATAGGTTACTATGAGTGATTCACAGTCTTTTGCTCTTCATGTTTTAGATGCCGGTTGTAACACAGCCGTGCTTGTTTAGAGCCCTGGTACATTTATAATCTTCATTTTGTTTATCAGGGCTGAATCTGGAGCAGCACCCGCAGCCGCTGGGTTTGTGTCTGTCGTTTCTTTCTCACATCCACCGGAGACTTCCGGATCGTTGAGTTAACTAACACTGGCGATTATTCCGATGCACCCCGTTCATTTACAGCCTTCAGTTAAGAGTGGAAATGCTGTCACGCTACTACTTATTAATATAAATGAAGTGATCTTGCTTGGACTTTAATTTCTTTTTCTCGACTGGTTTTAAGCATAAAATTCACCCCCTCTTCTATCTTGTACTCATCAAACCCATTAAAATGGGTATTTCCGCATCTTAGACTGACTGTCTGAGTGACTGACTGACTGTGACGTATCAACTAAATGACTGGTACTCGAATGTATACTGCCAATCACCGTGTGTGCTGTCGGCGTCCTCTTTTGATACCGGTAGTCATTTAACCCTCTCTGAATTTCAGGGCTGATGTTGAGGCAGGACAGGGACCTGAAGGGTAGGTTGCGTCCATGTGGCTGTTGTGGATTCACTCTAACTGTAGCCGTTGCAACTCGCATTCATACTTGCACTGCCCGCTTCCTAGGCTTTGGTTGTTGTTTAACATACTTTAGAGTCTAGACGGTGACATGATGAGGAACCTTCGACTACGGACGGTTTTCAGAGACCCAGACAAATCGAAATACTAAAGCATATAACCTTCAAAATGTATGCAGTGTGCAGACTTCATTAATAGAAACTCATTAGTCAAATGCTGTACTAGTCTAGTTCCGCGAAGTGGTTTTCTCAGTATGTCTTGCACCAACTTGTGCTCAAGTTTCATTAACTGGAAGCCAGTTTTTGGTGGATTAAAAATTAACTCTTTGCGCCTATGGATCTGGCAGCAGCGTACAGAGTGCCTGGTCACATCTGATCCTTGTCTCCTTGTACGCTGAACCCGTGACAAACTGTACATTTGGAATGAAGTGCTAGATGCTGGTACCAGGATGATGACCTGTGATCTGACCACGTAATCTACCTCTATCTCCCAGTACAGGCAAAAACTGGCTTACTGCCTTGTGTACAATCTGACAGGAATTGTAGGAGCTTCGTGTATAGTTATTATACTCACACCAGCCTCTGTTGTGGCATTATACACAAGCCACTTTGTGGTGCTTCATTTGCTCTCTATTATTCTTTTCACATAGTGTATACATCCTGCACCACAAGGTCCCGTCACCAAACCATCTCTCATTTGATGTTTGTAGGGCTGCCGTGCCTGATCCGAAGGCCATGCAACAGCAGGCTGCTGGCAAGCGGTTACAACAGACACAAGCTCAGGTTAATGAGGTGGTTGACATCATGAGAGTGAATGTGGACAGAGTGTTAGAACGAGATCAAAAGCTCTCTGAACTGGACCAGAGAGCAGGTAGGTGCCGCCATTTCTGCCTTACTGGGTTCGGTTGCCTAATATGCATAGAGAGCCTGTGGTCCTACCTTACATGGTTTCTGAGTAAAGTTTTCCCAGTGGGCGGCACTTGAATCACCAGTCACCGTTCGCTCACTGTTGGATTCCCAGTAAAGGCACGTACATCCGATAAGATTTCAATATCATTAAATTATAATTCCTCATAGTCTCCGCCAGTATTACCAGCCCCTCCAGGATCTCTTACAGCCACTTCGGCTGCGTGAAATCTTATACAGTTTCAGCAGGATCTTTCATTCAGCTTCCTTTAAAAATGAAATACATTATCCCACAAGTTTCATCCCGAATCTCATTACAGTCTCAGGTCCTGGGCGACTCGTTGGCCAAGCGTTCCTCGCATACCGTATTGTGATTGACAGTTTCACTATCGAGTGTTTGTTGTAGCTCCGACTAATTCTCAGAAGCATGTCGTTTGTCAGTTTTTGAGGAATACTGCTTGTGATTCCTGTTTGGAATGAGTGTATGGCTTCCTGTTTTTAGATCACTTGCAGCACGGAGCTTCGCAGTTTGAGGCAGCTGCGGGCAAACTGAAGCGAAAGTTCTGGTGGAAAAACTGCAAGGTGAGGGGTTGCTGTATATAATGTTACCGCAAGATGTCGCTAGTATCGAAATTATGTCTCGATTGTACAGTACATGTATGTCTGTTACGTTCAGTGGCCTGAGTTAGCTGTGATATATCTCAAACTAGTGGGCATACCAAAATAGTTATTCTGCGTTCATCCCTATGGCCCACTTGGGGATTCAGATGGCTTGTTGGGTAACAATTTTTGGCTGAGTACCCCAGCCTCTCTGTAGCGGGTTCCCTGGAGAATCCCCTCGCCTCACTCGAGCTATAAATGGCCGCACTATCTGGACAGCAATTTAACCCATCTGGGTACAACCCGTAACAAGTTTTAGTAGCTGGTATTTGGCATTGATACGTGTCTTAACGTGGCAGTGTTATTTATTATTAAGATGATGATAATACTAGGGGTAGTGATAACCCTGGTGCTCGCAGTTGGTGGAGGTAAGATTTGTTATTGTATGCTAGCAGCGGAGTTGCCTCCTCCATGCGGGAGTCACCTCTGGTTTTGATAAGCTGATAGATTTATCCCCTGACTGTAAAGCCTCAATCACAGTATTATTACTGCACGTGATGATAGGCCTGTCCTTTCATGCCTATCCACACGAGTGCCGCTGCACTAAATATTATTTTTCTTATCGTTTTCACCATATGCTGGTCTTATAACAGCGTTGCGCGTCTTGGCCCGCGTCAAGACCATCCACCACAAATCTCACGAAAGTCATCATTATGTGAGATTGTTTTTTTTTTCACCGAACCACCATTCGGTAGTACTATAGTGATAGTGTTTGCTCTTCTATCAGTTGCCTCTGTTACAGATGTGGCTGATTCTTATCGCTGTCATTGTTGTAATCTTAATCGTTGTGATTGGTGAGTAATTGCCATAATTTGTCAAAAAGTCAGCCAATCACAGTGTCCGTCTGTCAGAGAAACCAAAGAAATTTTACGACAAAGCGATTATCACTCACCATCAAATATCTATCTTATGCGATTGGTTTTTTTTCAATTGGCATCGCTTTAATTGGCTGATTTACCATATGCCGACCAATGGGGACATTTGTTCAAAGTAATGAGTGCTCCCATTGGTCATTTTGTTATGGTCTCGTACAGAATAATGATGGTTTGTCTTTGTTGCAGTGTGGATAGCTCAGAAGTAGGTGACATGACTGTTGTACTCACAGACTATCAGTTATCTTTCAGCGTAGACTCACACTTACCCGATGCTGTTCTATTTTAGTTACTCTCTCTCATTTGTTAGACGCAACGTTCGCCTTTCTAATTATTCACAAATCACCAAAAAACTATTCCAGGTGATGCCCCTGGTTCCAAACAATGATTTATAGCAGTCTGAAGGCACACAATTCTAGTAAATTGGAGTTGCCTTACCATGTCAATTAATGCTCATGAAAGCGTAACTCCAAATAATATCAAAATTTCGTCTTTTAATGCCAAATGTTTCGACATACTCATTAGCACCATTGATGTTGGACTTTTCTTTTGTTCACAAAATGTTTTTATCAGATCTGAACCTCACTTGAACCTGATTTCTGTTGTGCCCCCTCTCAGTCAATCTATTTGTCAATCTATCTCAGTAACTTAGATGATACCCATAAAGGGTGAAAATGTCCAACTCAGTACCTACTGTGACATTCAGTGTCGCCTTGTCTGTTAACTAACCATGGCTGGTTTTCTCTTTGCAGAATGGGATAGTAAGTGACCAGTGTTGTAGCGTGTCCATTTATAGCATATTTTTGTTTTTTGATCAGCACAGTCACACCATAGCTTATCGCTGGATTAGAAAGAAGTCACCCACAACTCTAGCTGCTCTCACGAGCAGTCACTCGCCAGACCGTGCACACTACTATTATTTTAGCGTTTGAGTTTATTTTGGTCAGTGAAGCTCTCTGCATGCTGATAACATTCGCGTCTGTATTTTGTAGTTTGGGTAATAATAAAGACCAAGCAGGGGCACCGCCAGCCGGAGGCTACATCACCCCTCCCCCCGGCCAGTACCCACAGTATCCCGTAAGTACCTCATACACCATAGTTGATTAACCCCACTCATTACACAGCAGTCTCACCAGTGCACCTATCACTATAGAACGCTGTCACAAATCGCACCTGTCACATTTTGTCACAAAGTGATGCAGGTCCCAGAGTCACAAAGTATCCTTGAGTGCTGGCCAGTGTTGCCCAGTACTCGCCGCTCTTTCACACTGTATACTCACACTCCACCTTGGGTTTTAACCGTTGTTGATTCCATTTGGTCATAGCCTGCAGAGGGCTGGGGCTTTATTCTGACCCTGATACCTTTTGAATGATAGGGGCAGTTCCCACAGTACCCAGTGAGTATAATCACATGTGTGCTGTGCCCTCACTTGTCTGTATATAATTTAGTATTAACTTATATTGCTAGATTAATACCTCGTCAACCATTTCTTTATCGCATTAGATAACTCATATATAGAGTGCATGGCGATGATGGAAAGCTCTGTTGTCTATTTAGATAAAGTCTGTAGATCCATAATAACTAGGTCCTCCATACATTGGACTGACCAAAGCTTTTGTACATCTATCCTCAGAATTAAAGTTGGTCTGTTAGGATTTTAATACATTCCTCGTTGGACAGTGACGTGGATGTTGGTTTTTGTAGATCCAGCCCCAGCCCATAGCTCCACAAACCGGTGATGCCGGCGCACTACCCGCAAGCGACGGAGGGGCTGCCCCGGCACCCGCCACCAAATAAACAGCGTGCTGTCGCTACGGCAATGCTAACTTATCCACAGCGAACATCGGCTGATGACTTACCTAAAGATTTTTACATAGACAAAAACTACTCGATTCTCTCCCGAACACGCACGAGTCATAATTTTAATCTCATAGACTAAGGGCCTTTGTATTCGCTGTTGTTTAAAGCTTTTTCCCTATATGCAGTCCATTCCATTGTAACTTCTGTTTCTCCATAATCCTCCCCCATGTCTTTGAGTCTTGCCGGACTCTGGGTTGAGTGTGGTTCTGGTCGCACTTGGTTTTATTTTTACGGATGGTCTGGCTGATCATTTGAACAGACGACTTGTCATTTATGAATTTTCTGTGCAGTAGTGGGTCAATACGGGGCTGGTGACCGGTCATTATCACGGGAGGCCCATAGCAGAGGTTTCTGGGAATATTTATATTGTTAGTAATGGTTTTTTTGATTAGAATATCTGAAGTCACTTTATCAAGAATGAATAAGAAGATTATGTTAGTAAATGCAGTCTTATGTTGTCTGTCTTCAGTGGCATTACCTCATAGGCCAACCAACACATTGGTGTACATGCCATTTCCTCTTGTAAAGCATCATCACCAAGCCAATGACGTGCCAAACATGCGCGTTTATCTTACAATGATTGCATCAATTGAGTTCTGATCAGTCCAGTGGCAGAAGCTTTGCAAGGTTTTAGGTTCATAATAATGGTTTGGCGTATTGACCAGATTCATTTAATAGGATGGGTCGAAAAGAACCTTGAACTGGTAGATCATTATCTGAGTAAGGATTAATTTGAGCAAAATTTCATAATATAGCAGTGTCCAAAAATCTATGGCACCAATCATGATGCCTTTATACATGTATATAAACCAACCGAACAACCTCAATATACAGAAGCACAAAATCTCGACACGTCGGTTAGCACATGTATACATGGACATAGAAATACAAATGTCTTTGAGGGAAACATTTGAAATGCTCCTAAGGTATGAGTTTACCAACGCATAAAGCGTCCCCATGCCATCATATCTGATTTTACAACCATGGTTAGGCGAATGACAGTAACCGCACCAAGACTTTCTCGATATACCATTTGCCATATGACATTATTACGACGGATATTAATTTCTAATGTGTTTTCGCGAGAAAGTGTCTTGGTAAAGCCCTTCAGGGCTCTGCGAGTATCCTTATGTAGCTGTCAGCTCTATAAGACAGTGAGTGATCGCTGGAGTGTTGGTTCCTTTAATTGGGCCTTCTTATCATAGGTGTGATCATCAAAGAACTGATCTCTAGCTCTCAGACTCCTGCAGAATAAAAAAAACCAGTTGCATGTATATAAATGTGCATGTAGTTTATACTAGACAGATACCAGCGGGCACCACCAGGTATCAGCGGGCACCAGCGGGTATCAGCAGGTACCAGCGGGTACCAGCGGGTATCAGCGGGCACCAGCGGGCACCAGCGGGTATCAGCAGGTACCAGTGGGTACCAGCGGGCACCAGCGGGTATCAGCGGGTACCAGCGGGTATCAGAATGTGTTTAGCATATTGAGTGTGGAGCAGGGTTGGTGCTAAACGCAGTGCTGGGGTTTATAGCCTTTGGGGATGTTTTTCAACTTCATTAAGAGTATTGCCATGACAGCAATTTTTTAGTTGTGTTCCTACTGCCCAAACTTAAGCCAACTGACTTTTGACTTGAGAAAATGAAAAAATGCTTCCTAGGACCCTCAAGCGAGTGGGTAAATTATGTTACTAGTTAATGACGCCTCTACACAGCGCTAGCCGAATCCACCCGTGCTAATCTATTCTGCAGAGCCTTTTCATTCCGCTAGTCCCTAGCTATCGTAGTATGCCAATTAATTTTTTATGCTTTTGTTGGTGCTTCACAATAATAACTATTTTTTTAACAGGGAGACTTTGTTGGAGAATTAAGGTCGGATGCCCTTCATGCCGCCACCACCATTAAGCTTTCTGAGAGTTAAGACCAAACTTCAATACGCACAAGTCTATGTTATATTTTCCAACTGAGCCAATAATACTGAAAACACCCGGGCCAGTTTATACTTTATATTCCAACGACCAGTTCAGGTGCTGTGCCGTTTGCGTGTTACAGCCATTAGTGAAATAATGCTGTGATAAAAAAACTCCATATTCATTCACAATATTGATAAGCAACACAAAATACTTGTACAGTAACGCAACCAAATTGTATATAAACAGATATACCTCAAAGGAGATCAGAAATCTTAAATCGTCTAGGAGAACAAAATATCGAGGTTCGTGAGAGATGAAATGAGTTTTCAAAACAGACTGAAGGACTTGCATCGGACAATCTGACACTGTAAATACTTGTCAGCTGGCCTGAAGAAACCTCTGCGAGTGCTGTGTCGCTCGATCAGGACAATAACACCACCAGCTTTTTAGAACTAGTTAATCTTTAAACTGGTTAAACCAATGAAAAGATAAGGCTCCAAAGTGAGCCTACCAATGGTAATGGTTTAAGTTTAATCCCATGGGTTCATTTGGTGACCTTACAGAACTCAGATAGCAGTTTAATCGGCCGGTCAATATTAGTAAAGCTGGCACTCACCTCGCTACATATGGCGCAAGTCGACGTAGAGTCTCGGTACTGTTACCCTCATTACCATAACTATTTACGGCTGTACTCTTAGTAAAACCATCTTGCTTCATCGGGTCGACACCTCCCTGAACGAAACCTTCTCTTTCCTTACCCACCGGTGTGGGATCCTGGAATCTGGAAATACAATAGATAATTTATATGTAAGTCAGTCACTGGTACAAGTATATACATATCATAAACAGAATTTCCCTATACATTTTCTATGTTCCGCGAGAGGCACTGTGGCTGAGAGGTTAGAGCGCTTGTCACTGGTGCCGAAGGTCCCGGGTTCAAAACACAGCTTGTGCACGGGAGTTTTCAAAAACTCTCCCTGTTTACCCAGCAGTGAATGGCTCATCTTCAGAAGAAGATGAGAGGTGGTGAGGAAGAGGAGTGGTGCCCCACCTCAGTTACACCAGTGCCTAGTATAAGTTGGTTCTTCTGCGACAGCGATTAGGGCTATGGGACAACCTTCACCTTTACTACATGTTCTATCTTTTAGACCCTTGACATTGTTGATGATATTATTGGGGGCAGGGCTGTATGAGGGTATTTGAAAACTAGATGTCCTTTCAGAGGGCTTGTGACAGTTTGGTGATGCCCATCTTCACTAAGAGTGAAATACATGTATGCATTGCGTGAGTAAAAATCAGCCAGGATCTCAGCCTCCTGACAAAAGAGCCTAAAGACCAACTGATTATTCAAAATGCATTTTTCCTTTAAATTGAGGGTCCCCTAGAGGTCAGAGGTTGTTTTAGTACAAACACTTACCTAACATGATTATCAGTGGTAAACCTAGCACGATTATCCTTTCTGTACGTCCATGTGTCATTATTCTCAGCGAAACCAGTCATTTCTTTGTTTCCAACGCCAGTATGCTCCAACCTTCAACATTGCATTGGGAAATCTGTGCCACCATAGCCTTGTGTCATGCTTACTTTCTTTTCCCTTGATTGAGAAGTTACGTGTGCTAACTTAGAGCCCTTGCGAATTTTTCTAGGGTTTGATATAATAATCTGATCTAGCCATATTTGGAAAGATATTGGGCTAGCTAGGCTGAAGAAATATGAAATAAGTTCTTGGGATTCCTGACTAGAGAGTATTTGGAGGTGGTATTTAGTAGCTATAGGAATTACCAGCATGAGAAGACCATTCATACACCAAATGCTGGGATCGGAATAGCCAAATATTGCAATCCAGATGTTCAGTACTATCTTCTTTTCCCATGAGTGGCATTACGTAAGGCGCTGGTTTGTTCTCAGGATGATCGGCGTTTCACCGCATAGATTTGGTACTCAATGCGGTTCCTTTATTTAACTTCATGATCTTAAGCGGAGGAGGGGAGAAAACACAAAGATTTTTATTAGTTTGGCTTACCTATCTGAGTATGTCTGGTCAGGTCGCTGTTTGCCCAGATAGAAGTTCTTCGACGTGGAGCTGCCATTGTTGGGGTGAGTAGCGTTCATGTACTCGGCTGGATCATTCTTTCTGAGGTTAGCCAAACGAGCCGCTGGCATCTGGTCAGCTCTATCATAAGCCTACCAGGTCAATGAGAAAATCAAAGGTCATCAACTGAGGATCTCACGGATTGTGTTTATTTATCTCACACGTATATACAGGATTATGGTTTATTTTAATTTTCATTCCAGTTCGACATCTTGGTGATTTTAGATTCTTTGTGTTCGAAGACAGGAGTCAAATGCTCAGAAATTCTCTTAGTGCGCTTTCTCTGGTGATTGAGCGGTTATTTGCATGGTCCATATAGTGGCTGTTTTTAAGCTTTCCACGGCTCACTCGGGTTCCCATAAAATAATGATTTAAAATTTGTAGAAAAATATTAGTTGAATCTATTCTAAGATTTCACATTATCACAGGCTGGAAGAGGTTATCTATACTCAGGTTTACAGTCTATATTCTCTATTGAAATCAGTCAGGAAGGGTATAGACGTATTACATACAGATAGCTACAGTCTATCATAACACATATTATTATGTTTATTTTCATAGCCATAGTAAAAAGACAACTCCGAAAATCAGGAGGTGACCCGGCTTTATGGCATTGAGTTTATAGCATAGTTATCTTCTAACTCTGTAACTCTATGGTTTAGAGGTACAGATAAAAGCCCCCTCTCATTACATGGCAGAAAGCTGAGTCACCCAGATGGCCCATATGGAGTTGACTCGCATGACTAAGTATGGGCTTTGAAGATGTTGCTTTGTCAAGTGTCGACGGCAAGCAGCCTATCTGAGAACATGGAAACTAGCAGCTATAGAAATAATAACTGGGAGCCAATCAAGCCACTTACCGCTTTAGACCACTAGACAAAGAGATTGAAAAAATTTAAGTGTGTAAGGAGGAATAGGTGCTTCTTTGACCGTATCAACCCAAATTGATGCAAGCATAGACAGATAAATAGGTCAATAACTACCAAATTGCCAGGCATTTGATTAATTGATCAAACTCTACATGAGGAAATGGTTTCCAATTTCCCTAAAATTAACCTTCACAAAACAGGTGTAAAGATGACTTTGGGTCATACAGTCTAATGATGCCTGGTATTCCTAGAGTCATTTCATCCTTTTGGCAGATGAGCAGTTGTCCTCCAGATATATCAAGGAGAAGATAACTCCACATATATTCAACTGCCGTCGTAGGCAAAAAGTATCGTGCAGTGGATTGCAGATTAATGGCCTAATCCACTTGAAAGGGAATTTTCACACATAGTGCAGAAAATATTTCATTCATGTCTATAAATGTATTTTTTTACTTTTGACAGACTTACATCGGTGTGAACTTTATGGACGAACTCCGGCTGAGTAGTCTCACGAGTGAATCCGGTACCTCGATCTGATCGGACTGTCACCTGTGGGTTCCTCTCATCCCCCTGGAGAAAAAATATTAATATATATATAGTATATAATATAATATAATATAATATAATATAATATAATATAATATAATATGATATGATATGATATGATATGATATGATATGATATGATATGATATGATAT
>Ga0224511_10002776_pt1 | contig 12074 bp, 5 predicted proteins | sample SF_May12_sed_USG_2_FD_169988 | JGI IMG/M metagenome (GOLD analysis project Ga0224511, IMG submission 169988) | Sediment microbial communities from San Francisco Bay, California, United States - SF_May12_sed_USGS_8_1 | ecosystem: Environmental > Aquatic > Marine > Sediment | place: USA... | reverse complement strand
TTTTTCGCACTGTCCGTTGTTAGGTTAACGTTCGAAATAGTGGCCGGTGTAGCTAAGTAATAATGACGTCACGGCCATTCTTGGGGCGGCCACTTTTTGGTCGCGGCCACTTTACTGGTCGATCGGCCACTTTTTGGTCATTCGGCCAGTGGCCGGTCTCTTAGGAGTATATAAGCTTTGGATTTTTGGCTCCAAAGCAGTCTAGCTCAGATTTTTCTAGGGAAAGCATCCATGTCCGAAATTTCAGTAAAATAGACAAAATTGATAGAGAAAATTATAACATAGTATGAAAGTTATACACTATTAACTGAAGAATAATATTTTTAATTATAAAGAATACTTGCAGTAGTAATAAATACTACAGAATTGTTAAATATAATATTATTAGATCTACTGAATTCATTGTGAAACTGAACTTAGTCTGCCTTTGACCAGTATGCTGAAGAGTAATAATTAAATAATAAACCTTTGATGTTGATTGAATAGAGTACAAGTCAAGGATCGGTGTAAAAAAATACAAGTCCTGAAACTGTTAATAAGTGGGTGCCTGTCCAAGTGATGTTTTGATGTTGAAAACAGAGTTACAAAGAATTATAAACAAAATAAAAACTGTTGAACATATGAAATTCTCTATTATTACTATACTGGGTATTAAAGGTGTAGATCTACGATACGAAAGAAATTATCATTAAATTGAAAAAAACATTATTCGCGAAAACGCTACATTATTTTTGTCTTTTGTTTATTTGTACACATTGAACTTTGTCAGGTATATAACTCTGCAACTACAACATGTATAAACAAGAAACTTTGTAAGTATAAAGATCTCACAAACATAACATAGAAATGTAGTGAATGAAACATAACTATCCGCTTCTTTTGAGTATTTGCCCATTATTATTTTTCATACTAGTTTTTGTCCACAATGTAACTCCATCAGTATGAGAACTACTGACTTGGGACTTCATATTATATACGTTATTCTGCATTTGGTTATCACTTTATGGACAAACTTCTTCGCTGTGTCCAAAACTAATTAGGGGAGCATCACCCGGTTCTACCAGCTATTGTTACATATGTGACCTTCACCATTGCCCTTGTAAGGACAAAATCAATAAGAAACATAATATGTAGTTAGAGAAATCACCATACGAACTCGTTACACCAAATAGTGTTTTAGTACTTTGAGCGGAAGCCATGTTATGGACGGACAGACTGACAGAACAAAAACATATCTCCCCAGAGATGGAGGAACATGAATACGTTTTGTGTTTCCTTTTTAGTTTTTCAACGTTTGATCATACTAACCTTATTTTAGGAACAGACCAGGCATGGATCGATTCATGAGGACAATAGTGCACGTTTGCAAGACGTTCAAGGAGACATGAGAGAAATAAAGAAGGTATTGTGTCAATATGATTAAAGACATAATTATGTTATCTGAACATATTTTGCGTATTTTCCTTACTTTATACAATATTATATAATCACTATTCATTTTGTAAATAAGCAAATAACTGTACATTTGAATTGAGAACTTTGAAATCTTTGTAGGTTTAAAGGCATTACTTGATCAGAAAAAGGTTGGGAATGACATTAAAGCAGGTACTACTTGTGATTGTGTTTGTCGAAACAATTACGTAGCCACAAAATTACTTGCAATTAATTATTAAAAATAGTAATTAGTGCTTGGCAAATTCATATAATATATGAACAAGATTTGGCTTAAGTCAGGCACAAAGCAGCTTAAAACGAGATAAGATTTTAAATGTATGGAGGTTGTTTATCACACCATTGATTTTCTTTCTGTATTGTTTCTTTTTGCAGACGGTCTTCTTACTGTCAACTTTCGAAATGTCGATGGAGACAGGGATAAAGTATTGTCAGACCGTCTTGTTAAAGCTTGCTATGATATCATAAACGCTGTTGAGTCCAAGGGAACAACTGAGGGTGAAACAAGAAGCCTTAATTGTGCTTTAGATGCTATCGGAAAAGGTTTTACTTTTTGACCTGTATTCATTTCGATTGTTTAATATATAAGTATTTTTACATTTTTAAATCTAGTAACTTGACTAAACGAAAAAAGTACTTATATTGGTACAATACTGCTTAAACAATTGGATTTTGTTATTTTAAGACAGCATCTTCAGTGAACTATTTTTTCAATACTCAGGTGTTTTCTATTCATAGTTCAATTCATGCACGTTCACACATTACTTGATAATAATGTTTCAGATAATATAACGTCTTTTAAGAGTGATTGTATTGCCATTTATCTGCGTTTTACGACCCTGTCGTCATGGATATCATTTTGTGAGAAGTATTTGTCGGATGTTTTCCATAAGGCATTCAGCCCTTTGACGGAAGAACTCCGGAATCAACTAGGATTGGAAAGGGTGGAAATTGAAGTTGTTATGTGTCGGCAAGATTTCCTTCGCAGCACCAAAGACATCAGTAAGCAATAAATGTGTAAAGTCTATTTGATCTAGTAAAATCATCCATGCTAATGCTTAAATAAATTCCAAGTGGTGCGTATAAAAATATAAATTGCTCCAACAAAATTGTCGTTGTATTGAACATGTCGGTATACTGAATTACATAGAGACGAGGCAGACTGGTTTCGTGTATAGGTATTTACTCCATCAAGCATTGTGCTTTGCATTATATTGGGTTTAAAATAAATAAAAAAATCGAATAAAATAACGACATTTTGAAACATAATGAAATTTATAGCATAATAAAACATGTTTTAAATGAAGATCTTCTTAACATAATTTGAATTTTACTTGCTCTCAATATATCAACTGAAAAAGTTAAAAACTGTTAAAATAAGACGCCTGGTAGGTAAGGGAAAGACATCCAAATCCACATAAAGTTAGGTGTAATATAGCTACTTATACAGCTACTATTGTCAATAGGGTTATAAATAATTGTGTATGGCGGATGTGTGAAGTGCAACGATCATGAACATATCAACTACCTGAGGGGTTTGTCGATACAAACTGACCTTTTTATCGCCTCTGCCCGGCGTGTCATTGTATCGGATTAGCTTTGTACTTTATTTCTTCATAAAGGTGTGAAAAGCTAGTGTCAGGGTCGGAATACGAATTTGTCATTATATTGAATGATAATTTAGTTGCAGCAATTCGTTGCCGACAAAAACGTCAGTATAACGAATGTCGTTGTAATGGGAATTCACGGTATAAAATTGCATGTTCAATTTTCTTGAACATTACACATATCTGTAAAAAAATGTTAACTATAATTTCCAGTTAAACAACTTCTTGAAGCAGCTGATCAAGAGCAAACAGATGCACTTCGACAAACATTCAAAAATGACTGCAGGATGCTCATACCGTTCGAGGGTGCAAAACAACCACGCGGTTTTGATTCGGAAGGTGCCACGTTCAAAACATTTGGTATGTGTATGTTAAACATAGCAAAAAAACTTACAACGAAACGAAGTTCGGATGCCGTAAGCCTCAAATTAATGCTTGACAAAACTGGTCTGAATGCCATATATTACACGCCATATGTTGCATAAACTAAACCAGCATTTCGTGCTAAAATGTCCAAATGAAGGGACTCGCTTTCACATTGCCGTTAAGTTGGTCTCAAAGATTGGTGTGACTTAATCATATTGCAAAAGTTTATAAAGGTATGCAGCCGCGATGCTAATATCTGCGTTTATTCTGTTTAAGTTGTCTTTTCTTTTGCAAATGAATAAACGCCAGAATAGCTAACTGAGGCTTATAGAAATCACAGAACTGCACTGTCTCTTCATGCTACAACTAGGAATGCAATCGCTGTGATTGAATGAGGGAAACTCATGCGCTTTATTTTGTCCTCAGATATTACAGGTTTCAGTTATAAATACCAAAAAATATTCACTTTGACATCTTTTAATTAAAACAGTTATAAATGTTAGGACATAACAAATGCAGATTATTTGTTCACACATTGCATATAGTAAGTATTATATTATAATAAATCGTAATAATTTATGTGTTTACATGTTGTAATCAAACACGTCCACATTGTGGCCATTTCGTCATGGTGCCCTTAAACTTGACATATCTACATTGTTTACAACATTCTTTTTTTGAACATCTCTTCAATTTATATATAAACGCAATTGTTTATCATTAATTGTAACATTGTGTAAAGTTTCATTATCATGAGCTCATAATCTTTCTTAATTTAGATACCAAAGAAGAGGCACAAAAAACAAGAAAATCGGAAAAACAATTTTATCCAGACAAAACAGGTACTTACATAAAGCATCACCAGAAAAAATATTTTTCAAATTATATTTCTTTTTGACAAGAGACCCAAAATTTGCACTACCCATAATGTATTACTAGTATGTTACAGAAGTCTTCAATTATAAATATGTTAACGTTATTCAAATAGAACTAACCTGTTTGTGTATAATCAAGTTTTAACGTCTTAAACAATAATGTACATTAACATGACACATTTGCAGATCTTGTCACGAACGTTTTTAAACCTTAGAATGTTTTAATTCTGTAAACGACTGATCACAGAAAAGTTGATTATTCCAAAATGTAATCATTTAAAACTATCTCAAAGTTTCAACATAGCACATAGCGACAAATTAGTTTTATAGGTCTTAACATAATGACATACTTTTACCTTTTTCAAAACAGATTTGACTGTTGATTCCGAAGACAACAACGGAGCGCATGGACTATGTACATCGGACGATTTTGGTGTAAGCAATGCCGCCAAAGCAGGTAAAGCATTGCTATTCTTTTAGTCATACATGTTTAAAGTGCCTTTGTAACATTAACTTAACTGAATTTCATTTTATAACGCTCAAAACGAGGTGTTAAGAAAAAAAAACTAATTCGTTTATAGAATGCGTTGCGTTTTGTGGTTGCGTGTGCGCCTAAATTATTGCTTTTAAACGTGCACTTCCTTCAGATTGCAAGCAGTTGTCAACATTTCTTCTCTGTATCAATCATAATTAATAAGCTAGCATGTATATAATGTACATCAGAGCTAAGTTACTTTAGAAATAATAAGTTGTTTAGGGTTTCCTGCTTTAATGCCATTTAAGTGATATTAAGACAGTCGGCATTAAACCAGCTTTCTGCGATTAAGTAAGGGAGTTAATGTAAGGAAATGTTTAAAGGCCCAGACTTGCATCAATCCGTACTTAGAGGTCGTCCCCCCCCCCCGATGCTTTCAACCAAATTACATTTCGATTAGCTTGATTGAGTTAAATGGGAGGCTTAACTTTTACGAAAAACTACCATTTTTTACCACAACATTTTCATGTTTACTTCTGGCTTACTGGTATTTAAAAATATAAATAACCCATGTACACACTCAAACAACATACGTCATACTTGCAATTGTTTTTTCGGTTTTAAGTTTTTTATATATATGATATTAAAAGGGTAGATACCATATTGTATCGATGCAGTAACAAAAATAGCTATCATGTAATATTTATATTTATGCGGTAGGCCTGTGGGGTTTTAATAATACAAATCGAAGAGAAGTTAACCCAACCTTGTATCAAATTTCTAGTTTGGAATGATCTTATTTTAGGTTCTGTAGCTGACGGCAAAGCCGGTCGCAGGTAAGATGTTTTTGAGTATTAAAGGAATTTATATAGATTGTGTGAGATTGGGTCAATTTATCAATGTACTTCTTTATTTCACATGCGGCATCAAGGCAAACGATGCTGTTGCTGTTGTTTTCAATTTTATGAAAAGTATTCGTCTTTTCTTAAGTTTTGTGAATATTGATATGAAATCAAATTAAAAAAAATACTTATTTTCTTGAAACAATGCCTTTCCGTTAAGTAAAGAAATTATAATAAAAATACTCTAAAGGGATATTTATTTAAATAAATATTATTAACTTATGAATGAATAAATATATTCCCATTGCCGTATCAGGAGTAAAATTATTGATGCTCCAAGTAAACTTTACCTAGGAAACAATCTCCATGACAAACACTAATGACATTGTCTCTAAAGGCTTGCGCATTTTCATTTTGTAATATGTCACATTGTTCTACTTATAATAACTAGTGTTCTAAGATAAGGATTGATTCTTACTTTCTTGTGCGGATATTTAATGAATTCTCAGACTGAGGTCTGGAAATCGGTGAAGCACGTTTGTATTTTTTCTGCGGTAATGAAAGTTACTAAAGTAGGTTTCGAATTGAAATATAAATTGCTCTGAAAAAGTCTCTATTATATATTTATCGTGCATCAAGTTTCAAATGTTAATGCCTGAATGCGGGCGAAGTGTTTTTCCTAATGGTCAGTTGACATTGCAATGACTAATTAACGTCATTTAGCGGGTAACGTCATTAACATTTATTCAAAAAAAATAATGATACCCTGTTGTCACCCTGTTGTTAGCAATTATTAATTAAATAAAAAAGCACGCTTTCTTGCATATCCAACTTTCATAAATCAAGAGTAGGTAAAAGGGTAATTGTGCAAACACACATCTGCATTATAAGAGCCTACTATATATTCATAAATATCATATCGATAAAAGCTTTGATATAAACGCGTTGTTTTAAAAGTAAGCCCCGTAACAAGTATGTAATTGTCTGAGTGTATTTTTGGGCAAGGATTTTTTACACTGTGTAAAAGATATTTGCTGGTTTTAGTATTATTATGCAATTTGGTTTTATTGTGTTTTCGCGGAGGTTGGTTTTGTTACAAATAGCAATGCAGCGATTGACAAAGCCGTATTTCAAGATCACGATATAAAACCATATGCGTTATTTTACTGAAACGTACACATTTCAATTTCAAGCGGCGTTCGTCAGAGAGCCCCGCGCCTCAATTTCTCAAAAGAACAATATGCCCGATTTGCCCGTACTGTTTTGTAGGTAAATGAAAATTGCCCTCTTTTTTAATCGATGCAATATAATTCTCCATATTTCTCAACAGCTCATCGTGGTAGTTTATGCTTAACGAGTTTATTAAGTGGAAATAAACACATTATGTTCATATATTGATCATGTAACTTAATGTTAAGGGAAAAAATCGAGATATTAAATACCTCAACTAAACTTTTTTGTTTCAGTATACGAATCTCTTAAATTTTCAAAGACATATATAGAAGATACATGATAAGTTGACCCATGCGTTTTAATACAACATGACAGCCAAAAATAATTATTATTAATGCAGTACCTAGTAGCCGCGAGTATTTATGAAAGGGATAACTTACAGATGTATTGTAAATATATTGTCATAGAATTATTTTATCTTTTTCAAAAATACAACGATCGATACATCAGTCATGCTGACAATATTAATTTTAATGGAATATCGCTTAAACTTAATACTGACCCTGTGGTATACAGGAAGAGTCAGAAGTCACAGAAAGAATTGTCACGTGATGTGTATGACGCGTTCCAAGCCATTGGCGTCACTAGCAACATGATCCACAGGCGGCGGCACGAAAGTCTGCTGGAAGAGACGTTGAAGACAACAGGAAATAAGATACTAGGAGAGTCTGTATCTTATTTTATTGTTGGTAGCCGTGTTGAAGGGAGTACTACAAAAGGAATGCAGTCGGACATCGACGCCGTTAACTGCATTGACTGCGTTAAAGTAGTGCTGAAACTTGGGGCCTGGCAAACGGGAAAGATCAACATGCTGGCCTTCAAGGACGAAACTACTCCGCCACAGTTTTACAAACTGTGTAGGCTGCGCTCAACACCAGATGGCAGACAGGAATATATGAGGGTTCCAGTCGACGATACAGATGTTGTGGATGAACAAGGTCGTGTTCTTGTAAGCAACACAATGTTTGATAAGTTTACTCGCGTACAACTCAGTGAAGTTGACATTAAGCATGGTCCATCCAGAAGCATGGATTTTGAAATGGATATTGTGGACGCTTTTCCATGCAATGATCTTCCAGAAGAATGTGAGTACCTATTTTGTAGATCAAAAGCAGGTCACTGGCCTAAACAAAAATCTCTGGAATACGCTAAACATTGTCCGTTGTTCCTCATTCCACAAGGACATCCTCATAGCTCCTTAAATGAACGCAAACTTCAGTGGAGAGTTTCAACCGCTTTGACCGAACGGGTGTTGATGTTTGATTTCACTGAGGTTCAAATGCTTGTGTTTATACTTCTAAAGATGCTACGATTGGAATACATCAAGCCATCGTTTGGAGACAACTTCAGTACATATCATATAAAAACAGCCATGATGTTTTCCGTTGAAATCCTTCCTCCGTCCATATGGCGCATCGACAATATTGTTGAATGTGCCACTCATTGTATCGACATCCTCATTCAATGGGCGCAGAATAATGTATGTCCACATTACACTATGGGCGGCGTAGACCTGTTTGATGGCAAGCTAGCGGAACCAGACATCAGGATATTAGAAGCTTTATTGACCAACCTGAACACACGCATAATGTTGTATATTTGCAACCTGAAAATGGATATGTTCGGTGTGCAAGTTATGAATCAGCCGAACGACTTCAAAACCAAGCAAAGGTATGAAACTGAAGTTCTAAGAGGGATAACGGTCGGCATCAAATCGTTTCAGCAAGCAACAAATGAACGTATGTACGCACGAGTCAACGACTTGGATGTTAACATGGCATTAATGTGGTCCACAAAAACTCTTAGTTTCATCTGCGCTCTAAAAGCACATGGATCTGAACTGCAACGAGACGCAGCAGACTTATTGCAAGTGTTTGCATGTGAAATAACTGCAAACATGAAGGCATCTCTCTGTATCGAATCAAGACAACCTGTCTCACAAGATATAGTCGATCTATATCGATTCTCGTTTGATTGCGACCTGGTGTCCAGCAAGCTAAAGTACGCCTCCATGTTGTACTGCAGTGGCCAGTATGACAAGGCAGTTGACATGTTAAACCACTGCGAGAGTCTGCTTGGACCTGATGTAGCGCACTACTGTGGATGCTATGGTAGAAGCTTCACATACCAGACGGAGGCTTTTATGGATAAAGGCCACAACACAAACCCAGTTAATCTGATTAAAACAAGCACTACATCGTGTGTGATGTTCTGTAAACACGAACTGTTATGCGTGCCCGAACATCTTCGATATGAAACGTTCAGGACACAGACGAAGAAGGACAAGATGGAACGAATTTCTTTACACAGTTGGATGGACCTCGTAACGACTGACTGTGTGTCATTTCTGTACTACATGCAATACCTAGTACACAGAAAGAAGGACAATCCATCCACAAGACTCGGTGCATTGTTTCGTCTGATGGACTACTTTCACCATGGTCTTGGCAAAGCTTTACGTGCACGTGCTTCTGGACATCTAGAGACAGCGTTTCACATGTTCGCTCACGCTAGAGGTCACATGGATACCGCGCTACACATGCTCGCCCACTGCTGGGAGCTTGAGAAAAGGCCTGACGTGGCCTGGCATCTCTATCAACAATCAATAAACATGTATCCCACAAACAACATTGCATGGGTGCACCTCATTGGACTTTCCCGGAAATACTTTTTTCGAAAAGCATGAATTAAGACAAAATCAAACCAGACTTGAGGACGACCTATGTAGGAGTGTTTTTGAAAAGTGTTTGGTTTTGTAATATGAACAAATCACGCATAGTTTTACATTTGAATATAAATGGGTTTTGTGACCGTTGTCTGTTACATAAAAAGTGTGTAACTTTTTGGAATGTCAGTGAATGCAACGTGGGCATATTTGACTGATCTATATTAATTGGTAAAATTGACGTTTGTGAACTTCTTTGAATTGGTGAGCGCCAATTCCTTTTAACTATTTCCAGCAGCACTACTTTGGAAATTGCGAACCTACTAACCAAACAAATGGCAGTGCTTCAATATGTAGAATAAACGTTTACTACATTAGAATGTGCTAAATGATGCTGATAATAATACTTTCGAGGGTACTCGAATATTAATGTCTTCGAAAAAGTATATGAATTAATCACGTGTGCCTTAAAAGTGTTACAGGCGGTTACCATAGTCATGAAATATTTATCGTTTGGGTAAATTAGCTTTCCAAGTTCTCTTTAACTGTGAACTGTGAAGCAGGACTACTAAACCAAACGAGTTTACAAAATCCAATCGGTGTTACCAAACACGGCATATTAAGAGATGTTTCTTGTCATTTTGAGAACCTCTGTTGGCACTTAATTTTTTTCTAGTATCTAGTACTTTGTAATACACTAGCACAAATTAATGACAGAAAGCTTCTAAAGACGTTTGTAATATAAATTCATTCACAAACGACTTCCTTGCAATAAAAATGTATTTATTTGCAAATCACAAGTGTATGTGATAATTGTGAATACCAAATAGAAAGCATAGAAAACTTATTTGGGAATGCTATAAAACTCAGACGCTCTGGAATAACTTATTGTGCTCATCTGTCTTTTTGTCCGTTCGTCCGGCGTTAGCAAATTATTGTCCGTTCAATCACATTTAAGCTTTTGGACACCATAATTGGTGTATTTGTTGGCCATGACACGTAGATGCTGCCTATTGATTTTGGGGTCAGTATGTCAAGGTCACAGTGGCGTATAATGCTCCGACTCGCGGAGCTCTAGTTTCTCTATTGTTTTTTCTCATTTATTGACACAACTTTGTTTCATTCATTTTCAATTAACACATTTGTCATTATTATTTTGTTACATTCTTTACTACTTGTCATACGGTCTAATTTGTATGATCATGTTTCTTTAAAATATATGTTATTTTGCAAAAAAAAACATAGTTCATTGCATAACATGCATTAAAATGTGATTTTACCATCTACAAAGTCATGCGTAGCGCGAATTACCAACAAATCATTTTTCGGGTTGCAAAAACAACCCCACCAGATATATGTGTAATATACCATTTCTGTGTTTCAATAACAAATAACTTCACAATAAGTATTGTGTCGATTTGTTTCTTTGTTAGCTCACCTGAGCTCATGGTAAGCTATTGTGGTCAGTGGTTGTCCGTCGTCCGTCGTCGTGCGTCGTCCGCCAGGCGTCGTTCGTCGTGTGTCGTCCATCAACATTTGATGTTTACACTCTAAAGACCAAATTTGCAACCCGATTATTATGAAACTTGATCAGAATGTTTGTCTTAGGACTTTCTAGGCCAAGTTCAAATATGGGCCATGTCGGGTCAAAAACTAGGTCAACAGGTCAAATCTAAGGAAACCATTCTTTACACCCTAGAGGCCACATTTGTGACCTGATTTTGATGAAACTTCGTCAGAATGTTTGTTTTAAAACTATCTAGGCCAAGTTTGAATTTGACGTATGTCGAGTTAAAAACTAGGTCACCAGGTCAAACCTTAAGAATTTTTTGTTTATTATCTAGAGGCCAGATTTGCGATCCGATTTTGATGAATCTCAATCAGAATGTTTGGCTTGACAATATCAAGAACAAGTTTGAATATGGGTCATACCGGATTTAAAACTAGGTGACCAGGTCAAATCTTAGTTTTGTTTACACTCTAGAGGCCAGATGTGTGACCTGATTATGATGACACTTGAACAGTGTGTTTGTCTTAGCAATTTCTAGGCCAAGTTTGAATATGGGCCATGTTGGATTTACAAGTAGGTCACCAGGTCAAATCTAAGAAAATACTTGTTTACACAATAGAGGCAACATTACTCACCGGATTTTTATGAAACTTGGTCAGAACGTTTAATTTGACAATATCTAGACCATGTTTGAATATGGATTATGTCGGGTAAAAAACTAGGTCACCAGGACAAATCTTAGGAAATTCTTGTTTAAACTCTAGAGGCCACATTTGCGACCCGATTTTTATGAAACTTGATCAGAGTGTTTGTCTTACCAATATCTAGGCCAGGTTCGAATATGGGTCATGTTGGATTAACAAGTAGGTAGGTCACCAGGTCAAATCTTAGAAAATTCTTGTTAACACTCTACAGGCCACATCTGTGACCGGATTTTTATTAAACTTGGTCAGAATGTTTGTCTTGACAGTGTCTAGGCCAAGTTCGAATATGAGTCATGAAACTATGTCAAATCTTAGGCAATTATGGTGTATACTAGTAAAGCTAAG
>Ga0224511_10002775_pt1 | contig 12075 bp, 9 predicted proteins | sample SF_May12_sed_USG_2_FD_169988 | JGI IMG/M metagenome (GOLD analysis project Ga0224511, IMG submission 169988) | Sediment microbial communities from San Francisco Bay, California, United States - SF_May12_sed_USGS_8_1 | ecosystem: Environmental > Aquatic > Marine > Sediment | place: USA... | reverse complement strand
TTTCCCGCAACCGCAAAGGGGGAGAGCCGAAAGCTATAACCACCTGGGGCCAACTGGGCCTGAAGGGGAATTGGGCTGACAGGCGCATATCGGTATATGGGCGCAACTCCGCCTCCGGCACCTATGGCTTCTTCAAGGAAGTGGCGCTGTTCAAGGGTGATTTCCTGGACAGCGTGAAGGAACAGCCAGGCTCCTCGGCGGTGGTGCAGGCGGTGGCGGCGGACAAGGGCGCCATAGGCTACTCCGGCGTGGGATACAAAACCGCCGACTCCAGGATCGTCCCGCTGCAAGGGGAAGAGGGAGATTGTGTGGACGCCACCTCGGAGAACGCATATAGCGGCGACTATCCTCTGTCGCGCTTCCTGTTTGTATACCTCAATAAAAAACCGGGAGCGCCTCTGGACCCGTTGCGGGCGGAGTTTGTGAAATACATATTCTCCAAGCAAGGGCAGATGTCCGTGCTAAAGGATGGCTACTATCCCATCACCAGGGAAGTGGCGGACCAGGACTTAAAGGTACTGGGGCTGAAGTAATCTCATAAAGTCACACTGCGGGAGAAGGTCGGCCAACGAGCTGATTGAATATAACGAGGAGCGTCCACATGAGTCGTTGGGAGACCTGTCGCCAGTTGAATATCTGACGCCGGTGAAAACCTTGGAGACTTCAATTTAGTGTGGCGCTAAAAAGTTGAATGTGGCGAGATAGTATCAGTAATGGAAAGCATATTGACACATACCAGGAGCAATGGCCAAAACAACAAAATGACTAAGCTTACAGCCCGCCCGATATCTCAAGCGTCGCGCCGGTGATATACGCCGCCTTTTCTCCCGCCAGGAACATCACCGAATGGGCCACTTCCTCCGGCGCCCCAAACCGGCGCATCGGCACCTGCTTTGCGTATTCCTTCTTCTGCTCCTCCGGCAGGTCCCCGATAAAATCGGTGTCTATAAATCCGGGCGATACGCAGTTGACGGTTATTTTCCTGGTGGCCACTTCCTTGGCCAAAGCGCGGGAAAAGCCCACCTGCCCCGCCTTGCTGGCGGCGTAATTGGCCTGGCCGGCAAACCCTATGCGCCCGATGGGGCTGGTGATGGAGATTATCCTGCCAAAGCGCTTCTTCATCATCACCTTCACGGCGAATTTGCTCATGTTAAAAGACCCGGAGAGGTTTATCTCCAACACCCGGCGCCAGTCCTCCTCCTTCATCATCCCCACTACAGAGTCTCGCCGGATGCCAGCCGAGTTCACCAGGATGTCGAGTGATTTGTATTTCTCCTCGTATGTTTTGTAGAACGCCTCGCAAGCGTCGTAGCCGGATACGTCCAGCTTCACAGTCTCCAGCATATTCCCGGCGTTGGCTTCTTCCCTGAATTTTTCCGCCGCCGCGTCATCGCTGGCGTAAATGGCGGTGACGTGAGCGCCCTCGCCCAACAGAGCCAGGCTAACGGCCAGCCCGATTCCTTTCACCCCGCCGGTGACAATGGCGTTGCGCCCTTCATGCTCTCCAATCACTTTTCCCCCTTGTATAGATCAGCCCGCACTGGGGGCAACCTGGCTTTGTTCTCGGATATATCGGTCCACCTCGTTGGCCACGATCACGCCATAGTTGGCCGCGCCCAGCCAGCCGGACATGATGATGGCGACAGAGCCTGTGTGGAACAGCCCAGGAACCTCATCATGAATGCCGCGGCTGATCTGAAGCCCCTCGAACTTGGTGCCGAAGGATGAGCCGCCCACATGCAGAGTGTATCGCTGGAATGTGGTGGGCGTGGCCACCTCCAGGTGGTCTATTTTATCGCGCACACCGGGGACATATTTTTCCAGATGGACCAGCGTATCCTCGGCCAGGGCTTGTTTGTCGTTTTCATACCTGTCCAAGGGCAGGCCAGCCCAATCCTGGTAGCGAGCATTGGTGGAAGAGACTATGGTGTAGCGGTTATGGCCGGGCCGACCTGTCGGGTAATAGATGGAAAAGGTTCTGCTGGTGACATGTTTATCCAGCATCTTCTCGGCGTCAAACTCCTCCGCCGTGGAGGTGAACAACAAGTCACCCGTGGCCGGGTCTATGGTTTCCCCTTCCTTTATGCCCATATACACCTGGCAGGAGGAGTTATTCATCCGCACTTTTTCCGTCTTCTCTCGGAACTCTGGGGATATTACTCCAGGAGGAAGCATCTTCAGGATCGTGGTTCTCAGGTTGCCGTTGGACACCACAGAGCGGCAGCGCAAATGCCGACCATTGGCGATCACTCCCGTCACTTTCCCATCCTCGACCGTGATTTTCTCCACCAGCGCCTTGGTCCGGACATCCACCCCGTTTCTCTCCAGCTGTTCCTCCATCATCTTTATGATCAGGTCCGTGCCACCCCGGAAGGTGTACACCCCCTTGCTCATGAAGTTGGAGAAAACAATGCAATAGCTCACTGCAGGGTCATCCAGAGTGGAGCCGTTGGCGTATGTGATCGGCTCCATCAAAAGGCGCCAAACGTCGGTCCTGCCGGGGAAGAACTGGCTCAGGAACTGGCGCGTGGTCATGCTGTCATCGTCGGTGAATGTCATGGAGCGGGCGGCGTCGAAGAATTGCTCCACAGTGGCCCGATCCACGCCGAACTTCTGGTCCAATAGCCTGGTGAAGTCTTCCCGCTCGTAGGTGGTGGAAATAGAGAACTGGGGATTGTCGAACTTTATCCCTTCCAGCGGCACGATATTATCGGCCATCTCTTTGTTCCAGTACTTTCGGCAGGTCTTTTTCATCCCCACGGGAAAGCCGTGGAGGGCCACGTCGAAAATATGCTTCTTTCGCCTAAACCAGGCGGCAAGCCCACCGAGCTGGAAATGCTGCTCCAGCAAAAGCACAGAATGCCCAGCGGTTGCCAGCCTGTTGGCGCAGGTGAGCCCACCCAAGCCCGCGCCCACCACTATGCAGTCGTGCTCTTTTTTTAGGTTCTCAGTTCCCTTTAAAGTCATGATGTTACTTCAATAAATGCCAGTTTGCGATGCCGACTCCGCTGACCATGGAGCCCACGATTCCCAGATATCCCTGATCCGTCCCGCAGATGAACAGGTTTTCCACGGGAGTTACCCCGTCCTTTATTTTAACCGGAGCGCCGTACACTGCGCCATTAATATGTCCTGTGAATTTTTTTATGGTGGCGGGAGTGAACATGTCCACGAATTGGGAATGTTCCGCCAATCCCGGTACCTTGGAAAAAAGCGCGTTATCCGACCGCTTTTGCCAATTCGCTTTCGCTTCCTTATATTCGCCCTTCTCCAGCCCGGCCCAAAAAAATGGATCCGCCATCTGGGTGTGACGCAGCAGCTCTTTTTCCACCGGTTTGTCATAGGCGAAATTACCTGTAAGGCAGATGACACCGCTTTTTGTGTTCACCGGCTCGTCAGGCGCCCGGTATATAAACTTGTCATCATCACTGTAGAAATTTAGCGAGAAGCCATGGCCACAATCGCTGGCCGGGGTATCCAGGGCGTGGATCGACTCTATAAATGACATACGCCCAGGCTCTGGCTCGGAGGCGCCCTGGGCCACCACTTCCGGGCAAATGCCTGCAGTCTCCACCAGCCCGGCGGAAGAAAGCACAAAGTCACATTCTATCCGCTCCCCTTTGTCGGTGATCACGGCGCGAGCCTTGCCCCCCTCCACTTCCACCCGGCTGACACCGCAACGGGTGCGCAGCTCGCCGCCGGAGGCCTGGAACCTGGACTCCAGCAGTTCCAGCAACGGACGGATACCCAGCCTGGGCCGGGCCATCCCTTCGTTATAGACACTCAGGAAAATAAGGGCGAACTGGCGAAAGTCCATATCGTCTTCCTGGGGGCATCCGTAGAACATGAGAGGGCAAAAGAGCATCTCCACCAATAGCGGCTCTGTGATGATGGAAGAAACTATCGCCCTGGCGGAGGCGGGGCCAGATTCAAAATCCCTGCTATACAGGTCGTCCACCAACCGGGCCAGCTTCCTGAAATTCTCCCCCTGGCCGGGAAACACTTCCTCCACCTGGGTGGGTAAAAGCTCCGGGTCGTTCGCGAAGCGCAATGTGGCGCTGGGAAAAGTAATCCGGCTTTCGACCTGAGGAAAAAGCTCCAGATCCTCCAGCCTTATCCTGAGCCGACGGAGCAGACGGGCCATGGGGGCGGATTTGGGGCCGGACGGATTGTAGTTGGTGACCGCATGTAGGCCAACGTCCACGTCAATCCCCCCTGCGCGGTAGAAAGAGCTGAGCCCACCGATCCTGTAGTGGCGCTCCAGGATCAGGATTTTTTTGCCGTAATGGGCCATCCTGGCGCCAGCCGCCAGCCCAGACAGGCCCGCTCCGATGATTACGGTGTCGTATCGCAATTAATTAACCGATTGGGGGCGTGGGCCGGGAACAATCCTTACAGGCTCTCCATCTTGGGCAGGAGATAATCAACAGTGCTGCTCATTGACAATAAGCGCGGGTAATCCTGCTCCGGCACCTCTACGCTGTAGCGCTTCCGAAGCTCCATGACTATATCCAGAAAGTCCATGGAGTCCAAATCTATCTGATCTCTGAAAGGCTTTTCCGGATCTACGCTGGAAAGATCCTCGTCGGGAACGATCTCTTCGATAATGTCCAGGATAGCCTGACGAATTCCTTCACCGGTCATGCTCGTATCCTATATTCATATAATCCTCTTTCAAACGAACATTATCGCCAATTCGACGCTAATCTTCAAATTTTTTCAATATTACCACGGAGTTGATCCCGAGCATCCCAAAAGAATTGTTCATGATGTACTTTATATCATCCACAGGCTTTGGCTTGTTTATCACCAGCCCATCCAATTGGCATTCCGGATCTATATTATCCAGGTTGATGGTGGGATGCACAAGCCCGTCCTCGAAGGAGGGGATATTTCCCGCCAGCTCCAAAGCTCCGGCGGCGCCCATGCAGTGGCCGATATAGCTCTTCGTGTTGTTGATATAGGGACGGGGAGCGCTTGGGAACACTTTCCGCGCAGCCTCGCATTCATGCTCATCCCCCTGCTGGGTGCCAGTGCCATGGGTGTTGAGTATATCCACATCTTCCGGCGCCATACCCGCCCTCTTAAGAGCCAGGTTCATACACTCCGCCTGACGCTCAGGGTTTGGCAGCACGAAGTCCGTGGCGTCGGAATTATAGGCGTACCCCGCCACTTCACCGTATATTTTAGCTCCACGCGCTTTGGCGTCCTCCAGCCGCTCCATGGTATATATGCATCCACCCTCGGAGACCACGATGCCGTTTCTGTCTTTATCGAAAGGACGGCAGGCCTTGGTGGGATCCTCATGATGGGCCAAGGCGTTCTGGCTTTTGAAGCTGGCGAAAATGCCGAATGTGTGGATGCTCTCCGACACGCCACCGCCCAAGGCAAAGTCCACCTCACCAAGCCTTAGCATCTGGGCGCCATAGATGAGGCCCAGGTTCCCCGCCGCGCAGGCCGCGCCCATGCATAGGTGGGGGCCGGTGATCTTCATGTTCAACGTCACCTCCCCAGCCGGGTTGTTGGCCACGGTTCTGGGATTATGGTGATGGGTCCAGAACTTCACGTCGTTGTTGTATTTGGCCAGGCTGTGGACTTCGTTTTCCGTCTCCACATTGCCGTGCTCTGTGATCCCGATAAAGACACCCGCCCGGGAGTGGTCCTTGTTTTGCCAGTCATACCCAGAGTCGATCACCGCCTCGTTGGCGCAATATATGGAAATAGAGCCGGCGCGCGTACCCCTGCGGGCTGCCTTTTTAGTCTCGTGCTTGAATTTGTCGAACGTGCACACTCCCGCCGGGACAGGGGGAAGATAGCGGGTCTCGAACATTTCGATGCCGCTTTTGCCTTCCAGCAGCGCCTTACGGAAATCCGGCAGGTTGTTCGCGTTTGGGGCTGTGAGCCCTATGCCGGTGATAACTATACGTATATCATTAACAATATTCGACATATGTTCCGTTATGATGAAAACCTGAAATAAATTAAGCTCGGGGATTAGTGTCGCATCTATAAACAAGGAATTTTAGATGATACTTGCCAGAGGGAGCAAAATGCAAGAACTTATTAACCCAGGGGGCAAAAAATGGACGGATAACCTCATAGGAACCCCAGAGGTGGTTCCAGGGAGCTTGCCCGATGTTAGTCTCCACTGTCATTGGACATATCGTTGTTAATGTGCGATCATTGGAATTTAAGGTAATGTTCTTGAAAAACCCGTTGACCCAGGATAACCATTCTCAAAACAAACAGTTCCCTTATGAACTGCTGCCAGGTATCAAGGGTCCGTCTGACCTTAAGGGTCTGTCCATGCGCCAACTGGAGAAGGTGGCCGACGAGACGCGCCGGAGAATTATCGAAGTTGTGATGAGCCGTGGAGGGCATCTGGCCTCCAGCCTGGGAGTGGTGGAGCTTACCCTGGCTCTGCACTACGTCTACGACACCCCAAAGGACAAGATCGTCTGGGACGTGGGACATCAGTGCTACGCCCACAAGATCCTCACCGGCCGCAACGACAGGTTCGACACACTGCGCCAGGACGGCGGCATATCCGGGTTCCCCAGCGTGGAGGAGAGCCCGCACGATACTTTCAACACCGGCCACGCCGGCACCTCCATATCCGCCGCCCTGGGGATGGCCCAAGCCCGCGACATCAAAGGGGAGAACCACAAGGTGCTGGCCGTGATCGGCGACGGATCGCTCACCGCCGGGATGGCCTTCGAGGGACTCAACCACGCAGGCTCGCTACATACTAATTTCACCGTTGTGCTAAACGACAACAAGATGTCGATCTCCAAAAACGTTGGAGCCCTCTCTCAGCACCTGAACCGGATCATAACCGGAAAGTGGTTCGTGAAAATGCAGGCGGACTGGGACCAGGCGATGAACGCCATAGCTGGCGAGGAGGCGGCGCACCTCTCCCACAAGTTCCGCGAGGCGGTGAAGGGATTCATCATCCCCGGCAAGCTGTTCGAGGACCTGGGTTACAAGTACATAGGCCCCATAAACGGGCATGAAATATCATACCTCGTGGAAACGTTCCAGGCCGTGCGAGAGCTCAACGGGCCGAAGCTTGTGCATGTGGTGACCACCAAGGGGAAGGGATACCAGCCCGCCGAGGAAAAGGCCCACTCTTTCCATGGCGTATCCCCGGTACTCACCTACAACGGCTCTGTGAAGAAACCAACCAAGGCAAAGACATTCACCGGCCATTTTTCAGACGCTGTCATCGCTCTGGCGGAAAAAGACCCCCGAGTGGTGGCCATCACCGCCGCCATGCCGGAAGGCACGGGGCTGAACAAATTCGCGGAGAAGTTCCCGGACCGGTTTTTCGATGTGGGAATCGCAGAACAACACGCCGGTACTTTCGCCGCAGGCTTGGCCTCGGCGGGATTAAAGCCGGTGGTGGCCATATATTCCACATTCTTGCAGCGAGTGTTCGACCAGATCCTACACGATGTGTGCCTGGCTCGCCAGGACGTGACCTTCGCCGTGGACCGGGCCGGTGTGGTGGGCGAGGATGGAGTGACCCACCAGGGGCTTTTCGACCTGACATACTTGCGCTGCGCCCCCGATATGGTGGTGACCGCCCCGCGCGACGACCGCGAACTTACCGCCATGCTCTCCTGGGCAGTGGCCCATCCTGGCCCTGTGGCCCTGCGCTACCCCAGAGGAGAAGCCCCGGTGGCGGACAAGAAATCCTCCTTCCAGCCGGTGGAAATTGGGAAGTCGGAGCTATTGGCCAAGGGGACCGATCTTTGCCTGCTGGCCGCCGGGACGATGGCAGGCCCGGCTTTGGAAGTCGCCGCCCGGCTTGAGGCTGATGGCGTCTCCACCGCAGTGGTCAACGCCCGATTCATAAAGCCGTTGGATCAGGAGATGATCCTTTCCATGGCGCGGACGTGCGGCAGGATTATCACCATAGAGGAAAATGTATTATCCGGTGGCTTTGGCGCCGGTGTGCTGGAAGTTCTGGAGGAGGGGGAGTCCCACACCCATGTAAAAAGAATCGGGGCGCCCGACTCGTTCGTGGAGCATGGCGCCCAGGAAATTATCAGGCGCCGCCTGGGCCTGGACGCGGATGGGATAGAGCGGACCACCCGGAGGTTTCTGGACAAAACAGGCTTCAAGGTCTCCGAAGGCCGCCCCACGACACATGCCGAAAAAGCGGCTGGACACACTACTGGTTGACCTGGGCCTGGCCCCCACTCGCGCCAGAGCTCACGCCTTAGTCATCGCGGGCCTTGCCAGGGTGGATGGACAGCCAGCCGTCAAGCCTGGCGCAATGGTGGATGTGGCCTGCGAAATAACCCTCAAGGAAAAAGACCATCCATATGTCTCCCGTGGAGGGGTGAAGCTGGCTGCGGCCCTGGACCATTTCCACGTAAACCCCAAAGGGTTTGTCTGCCTGGACCTGGGAGCGTCGACTGGGGGATTCACCGACATTCTGCTGCAAAAGGGAGCGGCGAAGGTGTGGGCGGTGGATGTGGGGACAAACCAGCTTGATTACAGGCTGCGGACAGACCCAAGGGTCGTCTGCCTGGAGAAGACGAACGCCCGGGAGCTGGATTCGCATATGGTGACAGACAGAATCGATCTTCTGGTGGCGGATGTGTCTTTCATTTCGCTGCGGCTGGTAATCCCGCCCGCTCTGCCTCTCCTGGCGCCTGGCGCCCGTATGCTTTTATTGGTGAAGCCGCAGTTCGAAGCTGGACGCGAAAGCGTGGGAAAAGGTGGCCTGGTGCGCGATGAGGAAGTTCGCCTGAGGACAGTCGAGCAGGTCCGGGAGTTCTTCGAGGGGATGGGACTGCTCTGCGAAGGAAGCATCCCCTCCCCCATCCAGGGCGCCAAAGGGAACGTGGAATACTTTCTCTGCCTGGTCAACGAGCAATAGGCTTGACCTTCCCCCCCACACCGGCCCCATCCACCTCGCTGGCCAGGCGGGCGCGCTGATAGGCCCACTCCCGCAGCTTCTGGATCTCCTCCGCCATAGTGCGCGACAGTGGCACGCTCTCCTTTATCGCCTGGGTAATGTCGCTATCATTGAATTCGCGTTTGTCGCCGAACGCGGTGTACATCGATTCTATAATCGCCATTTCCAGCTCCGCGCCAGAGTATCCTTCGGAGGCCTTCGCCAGCATATCGATATTATATTTGGCGACATTGCGCTTTCGCTTGGTCACATGGATTTTTATTATCTCCCGGCGCTCCTCCTCGGTGGGGAGATCGATGAAAAATATTTCGTCGAACCTTCCTTTGCGCAAAAGCTCCGGTGGAAGATCGGAGATGGAGTTTGCCGTGGCGATCACGAACACAGCTTTTGTCTTCTCCTGCATCCATGTCAGGAAGGTGCCGAATATGCGGGAGGTGACACCAGCGTCTGTGGCGCCGGAGGACTTTATGCCAGAGAACCCTTTTTCGATCTCGTCGATCCAGAGGATCACCGGGGCCAGCGACTCGGCGGTGGCTATAGCGCGGCGCATGTTTTCCTCCGACGACCCGATGAAGGAGGAGAATATCTTTCCCATATCCAGCCGGAGCAGGGGCTGGTTCCACAAGCTGGCGATAGCTTTTGATGTGAGGCTCTTTCCGCAACCCTGCACACCCAGCAGCAAAAGCCCCTTGGGCAGCGGCAGGCCGTAGTCCCTTGCCCGTGGCGTGAAGCTCTCCTGCCGAGCCACCAGCCATTTTTTCAGGGAGTCCATCCCCCCCACGTCGGAGATGGTCTCGGAGGCGTCGAAATACTCCAAAGATCCAGACTTGCGTATCAACTGCTTCTTTTCAAAAAGTATCAGGTCTATATCCTTGCCATCGAGCTTGTAGTCGTGCAGCAGGGCTTTACTGAATATCCGCCGCGCTTCCGCCAGGGTCAGCCCCAGGGAGGCGTCCACCACAGAGTTGCGGGTCTCATCCGTGAGGTTGACGGCGAGCTTTGGGGTTTTCTCGGCGAAGCTCACGGTCTCCCCAAGTAATCCTCCGATCTCCTTGCGCCCTGGCAGAGGTAGATCTATTATCGTTATATCCTTTTCCAGCTCCATCGGTATCTTCAGTGATGGCGAGACAATCACGATAGTCTTTTGGCTACGGGAAAGATCCGCCACCACATCGCGCATCTTGCGGATCACCAGTTCTGTCTCCAGGTATGGATGGAAGTCTCGTAACATGAATATGGAGGACTCGGAGGTGTTGATGATCTTGCTGAGCATTTCCACCGCCCGGTTGGACGGAGTGTTGGCTGAGGAATCCGCAGTGACGGCCCAGGTGACCAGCTTTTTCTTCATTCCACCCGCCAGCTTTTTAAGCATGGCTTCCGCCCTGTCTTCTTCATAGGTGAGCAGATAGATCACCGGATAGCGTGATCTGATAAGAAGCTTTATTTCTTCTGCTATTTTTTCCATTGTTCCCCTTTCATCGGTATGGCCTCGCGTGGGCCATATGGCCTGGGCCGACGTCGCATCTTGATAATACATACAAATCGGGCAGGGGAGAACCGCAAATATCGGCCAGAGGGCGGAGAAAACCTCTTAAACTTCCAGAAACTTGAAATAGCTGTCGGTCATTTTTTTCTCCGCTTCCTTGGCGGTGAGAATGGTATTGCAGATCACGAAGCCTTTATCTGACACAAGAACGAACCTGTCACCGTGTATTGTCATGTCAGAATAGAGCCAGGAGTGATCGAAACGCTTTCGCCACAACTCTCCCCCTGCGCTATCGAGCAGCGCCGTGGCTCCCTCCGCGCTTACTGCGATTATCCGCTCCCCTTTGCGATCCACAGCGGCGGAGTTGACATCAAAATTTGTTGAGTATGTCAGCAGGTCGTCCTTGCTCACCTCGATGGCGACAAGCCCCCCGTCCCTGGCGGGCAGGAATATTTTGCGCCCCAGGCATGTGACCTCCAGCTTTGCCACGTGCCTGCGCAAGTGGTATTCCTTCCGCAGCTTCCAATGCTTGTCAAAGATTCCCACCCACCCCATGGCGCTGGCCACAAAAAGACCGCCAACTCGGCTGGCGAACCGCACGTATGTGGCAGGCTCCCTGGTGTGCAGCAGTTTGGCCCGTTTTCCCTTGGAATTAATGATCTGTATGGAGCCTTGGATCCCCCCCACCGCCGCAGCCTGCCCCTTGGCCATGCAGGCCAGGGTAAAGGTGTTCTTCATGATCCACAGGTCCCATTCCTCTTTTCCCTCCCGATCCAACCGAATCAGGTAATGGTTTTTTGTGAGGATATAAATCACACCCCCGTCCTCTGAGAGCGCAATGGAATGGGGTGTGTAATCCACTTTCTTTTTCCATCGCAATGTCCCGTCCGCATTCAAATAGGCGATATTCCCCAGAAGGTCGCCCAGCGCCACTTCCCCTGTTTCGTCCGCCTGGCACATGCACTCCACCGGCGCGCCGTGGCTATATTCCCATTTTTTCAGGACTTTCATTCTACTGTTCATGATTGGCGATATTCGTTGAAGGTTAGCGGATCGCGGATTAGTATATTATTGATAAAGAGGTCTGCGCAAATAAACTTCCCGCAAAGTGGGTTCACGAGGTGACTGGCTATGTTTATTACATTCGAAGGAATAGAAGGCTGCGGCAAGACTACCCAGATAAGGCTTTTGTGTGACAAGCTGTCGGCCTCCGGCGCCGATGTGGTGACCACCCACGAACCGGGAGGCACCCATGCAGGAACCGAAATCCGAAAGATCCTGCTCCGCTCCGGCTCCGGCCCCATGGACCCGGTGACGGAACTTCTGCTCTTCTCCGCCGCCCGCAGCGAGCTGGTGGACGCCGTGATCATGCCGGCCATTTTGCAGGGAAAGCTGGTGCTTTGCGACAGGTTCTACGACTCCACCTTAGCGTACCAGGGGCACGCCAGGGGGGTGGATATGGAAGTGGTGCGCACTGTAACCCAGATCGCCACCGGCGGCCTGGCGCCAGACAGGACCATAGTGCTGGACCTGCCCGTGGAAACGGGGCTGGACCGGGCCATGGCCCGCATGATGACCGTGAAAAATCCGGAGGCCAGATTCGAAGAGGAAGGAATCCGGTTTCATAACCTGGTGCGGGATGGGTTTTTGACCATCGCCG
>Ga0224511_10002774_pt1 | contig 12076 bp, 5 predicted proteins | sample SF_May12_sed_USG_2_FD_169988 | JGI IMG/M metagenome (GOLD analysis project Ga0224511, IMG submission 169988) | Sediment microbial communities from San Francisco Bay, California, United States - SF_May12_sed_USGS_8_1 | ecosystem: Environmental > Aquatic > Marine > Sediment | place: USA... | reverse complement strand
CAACACTGGTGTTTGTGCAAGCTCTTCGCAATCTGACACACCCACAGAATCCCAGACTTCCCCTGAACTAACTGAAACTGACAGCACTCAGAAGATGGCTAAATCACCAAAGTCTGTAACTGTTGAAGTCTCCGATGAATGCAAGAACAGTCAAGTTGACAGTGCTGAACTAGGCACTAGTAAAGAGACTGAGACTGAAGGAAGTGTTGAATGTTTCCTCATCACCAATGTTGTATCTCTGTCTGCTGACAACACAGAGAAAAGTCCCACTGGAGACCCACCAGGCTTGTCTAGTGAGGCCAGTCAGAATCACTTATCTGCAGAGGTGAAGAATAAATCACCCAGCAACAACAGTGGTTCAGATGGGGTAGCAACTGGAAGTCGCAAAAGAAAGCCTCCACCCAACATGGTGAGAAAGTTTATTGATGATAGAATGGAATTCGAAGAGATAGAATACACAGTAAATGAAGGGGAAGATGAATGTTTTGAAATTGATAGAAGTACACATAGTGAAAACAGTAGAAATGCCTCACAGAGTAATGTAAATGATTCTTCAGAACTGTTGCCATCAACTACTGATAGTGCAGAAACTTCAGGGTCAAGTGGTGGCTTACCAGTAATTGCAAACACTTTTTCAATGAGACCTACTTCAGAAAGTCAAAATGTGCAGGCGAAACATGTTGGAAAAATGGTAGATGTAAAACCTGAGCCTAAAGACGATGGTGTGTATGGTCAAATGGCTTTAAATGCCCAACAGCCTCAGCAGACACCTGTACAGCAGCCGGTATCGTTCTTCCAGACTCACACTGGAAACACCATACATACTGGAAAAAGAGTGCCTTTTGGACCAAATAATGCACCAAAACTTTTGCTAACAAAAGCACTTAATGCATGTGCTGCCCGGCCTGCTGCCGTCCGTCTACCAGGGAAAACCATACCAAGAACAGGCTGCGAGATTTTAAGATTTCCTGTGCAGCTTGTTACAGCACCCAGCTCAAGTGGCAGTGTGTCAGCACCAGTTAGATACGCCAATACCTCAAAATCTGCCAGTGTTGCTGGTAATGGTCTTCCTTTAGCTACCAGTAACAAGGTCTCTCTGCTTACTGGTCGCAAGGCTGTCACACCAATGACCAAGATTGAACAGGACAAAATAAAAGCTGATGAGAAGTACAAAGAAACTATGAACAAACTAAAGACTATCAACATTCACTCTGTGGGTGTGACTCGAATAACAGATCTGATAGCGAGGAAGAACCCAATCCCGACATACAAGACAAGCGATCCTCCGGGTTTCTCAGGCCTGAACAGGGTGACCTATCCCTGCTACGAATGTGGAGAAACGTTCCACTTCTCCAAGAGCCTGGACATCCACATGGGACGAAACAGTATGAAGCTGACATACAAATGTGAGAAATGTACCAAAAGCTTGCAGTTTACCAACAAATGTCAGCTGTTGAATCATCTCAGATCGCACTTGAATATCGCCAAGACACAAGCTGTCCCTATACACATCAAGTCTGATTCCATTGAAATAACAACATTCTATGATGAGATGGTGCCAGGGAAGCCATTTGAATGGTATAAAATTGATGATGACCGTGAATGCATAACTGACTACTCATTTAGATGTCCTGTATGTCAGAAGATACACCCATCAAAGGAGGATCTCAGAAACCACATGCTAGGAGCCAATGGTTCTCGTGAAGATATCAGCAAGTATAGGTGTAAAAAGTGCACAGTTCAAGTTATGAGCTCATGCGGTTTGAAAGCCCATTCAGATATACATGCGATGATGGACGGCAAATCAGGTACCTATATGGTGTGCCCAGAATGTGGATTTAAGCCATATCAAAATGGTACTGTGGCTGCACTGAATGAATTCTTTATGAAGCATGTCATATGCTGCAACCATTTTGCTATGCTTAATCAGTTCAAATGTCATAAATGTGATGCAATATTCAAAACTGAGGAGGAGGCTAGAAAGCATTTATTCTCTAAGATGGAGCATTATTACAAATGTGATGAATGTCCAATGGCATTGAAAAGCGTCAGGAACCTTGAAGGTCATTTCAAAGCAAAACATGTTGGCCCACTGAAATCCAAGATCATATTCCGGTGTTATGTGTGCTCCACTCTGATTGATGACCAAGCCTTCCTGATGACACACATGCAGAGCCACATCCGTGATATGCTGGACACGAATACGGTCAAGTGCCACAAGTGCTTAGCTGTCTTCACAGATTGTATGGTAGCTAAATCCCACAGACTCCTTCATAAGGCACATAGAACATTATCTGTATTGAGTTGTCACCTGTGCTTCAGCAAGTTTGGCAACTGGACCTCCCTGTTTAAACATATGGTTAACCATGTCTCCAGGGGCGAACCACTGGATGAAGAGAAACTCAACATTTGCAAGCCATGTGGGCTTGTATGCTACACAGCTGAAAAGAAGAAAAAGCACCCATGCCTTGGAAAGCGACCTTCATTGACAGTCAATATAATTCCATCAGCATCAACCATCATAATTCCTGCAAAACCCTTTTCTGCCCCAAAACCAATACTGCCAAAAAAGTCATCACAAGTGGTCAGGGATGCTACGGGTGGTCATAAGCTGCCCATCAGCAAGTCATGGAATAAACCGCTAGTGATCTGCGATGAAAGTGGTCGTCAGATAAAACTGTTGTGTGTAAAGTGCAACAACTGGTTTGAAACTCTGGCAGCAAAGCAGGAGCACATGAAAGGCTACCATGGGAAGAAGGTTTATGTGTGCTACTTGTGTGACAAGTCAGACTTTGCAGATGCTCCAACTCTCTCTGAACATGAGGTGACATGTATACAAGAGTTTGGCTCAGTCCTGAAGAGATTAGATGAACACAAACTGTTGCTACAGTCTCAGCACGATGGTGAAATGGTGGATGTGGAAGACATGTCATCCACAGAGGAAGAAGAGGAGGAGGAATGTGAGATCAGCCTAAGACCACCAAAAACAACAGCTGGTAAAAGTAAGGTCACTGTGTACAAATGTGATAGCTGCACTATGGTGTTCACACGCAAGTCCAAACAAGAAGAGCATATAAACACCGAACATGGCCTGCACCCCTGCCACCTGTGTGGGTTGATGCACAACTCGTTGAACTCTCTCAAGCGACACCTCATGATGGATCATGAAGGTAAGCGAGTCCACTTCCCTTGCCTTCTGTGCAGGCAGAAGAAAACAGAAAAATATTTTGCTCTCAAGACTGTGTTGATGAAACACTTGCGAACTAAGCACAAACTGAAGTCTATAGATGAGTCGAAGATTCATGCCGAGTTGCCCGGCCTACCAGGCGTGCCATGTGATCATGTGGACAAGGATGTGGAATCATCAGAACACACCTCGCCAGAGCAGACACCTGAACCTCCTGTGAAGAAGCTGCGAGTGGAGGGAGACCAGCTGTTTAAGTGTGCTAAATGTCTGTTTACTGAAAAAGACAAAGCAGCCTTTATTAGGCATATAGAGGAGCATAAAACACCCAACACATTCCAGTGCTTTGAATGTGGACTTTGCTTTGCAGTGTTACCCTCATTACAGAAGCATCTGTTTATGGTTCACAAAGTGCGGAACTTTGAACAGTACATGGAAGACAATAATATTCGCAATCCAGAAGAGGGTATAGACATTGATGATGACATTGAGAGAGAGCCAGTAGTGACTGAGCCTTTGCAGGATACAGAATCTGAGGATGAACCTTCCGGGAACCCCCTAGAATGCAGGGTCTGCTATAAGGAGTTTGAAAACGAGAAGCAGCTTCACGGCCACATGCGAGTTCATGGAATGGCATTTATCAAGAAGTCTCGCAGGCAGGCCAAAACCTCTCCTCAGAAACTGGACCAGAAGGTAGACAACCGGGGTGATCAGAACAGTGACCAAGGGACAGCCAGTACTAAGGTGATGCAGGTGGACATGGCTGATGGCCTCAAGATGAAGTTCAAGAAGAGACACCTGGATCAAGATGCAGAGAAGATTGCTGAGAACATCACAGAAGGCACGGAGAATGGGGGTGAATCTCGGAAACGGAAGCCGTCGGGAGAGGCAGACCTGAATGATGGGTCTGCCAAGAAGCCAGCCCTTGATGATGGGTCTGCCAAGAAGCCAGCCCTTGATGATGGGTCTGCCAAGAAGCCAGCCCTTGATGATGGGTCTGCCATGAAGCCAGCCCTTGATGATGGGTCTGCCAAGAAGCCAGCCCTTGATGATGGGTCTGCCATGAAGCCAGCCCTTGATGATGGGTCTGCCAAGAAGCCAGCCCTTGATGATGGGTCTGCCAAGAAGCCAGCCCTTGATGATGGGTCTGCCAAGAAGCCAGCCCTTGATGATGGGTCTGCCAAGAAGCCAGCCCTTGATGATGGGTCTGCCAAGAAGCCAGCCCTTGATACTGATGTGGCCTCTTGATATGTGCAGTGGACTAAAAGGGGTTTGCCTTTCAAATTCTGGAGTTTGAGCACTCTGAGAAAAACATTAATGACTTTTTATTAAGTAAAAAAAACAATGACATGCCCATACTGTAATGCTCTATTGCTCTCAAACAAATTCTTAATAAATGGTTGTCATTTCATAGTACATGTATTTTGTTGACAATGATACACCTAATGAATTTACATTTATTATTGTATATAAAGTATTTGAGGTCTTAATTATGTTAAAAAATATTCATGAAGATGTGCTAAAGATGTTATTTTTGTGTATGCCTTTCTGACTTTTACATCATATTGTTTATTAGTTTGTACTGGTGTATATATATACCTAAATTTCATGTTTGTTGTGCATTAAAACGTTAATATTTTCCTTTGATGTTGCATTTTCTTCTGTTTACATTCTCATTTCTTGTTTTTGCATGAAATTTGTTAAGAGATGTCTGATCTATACTGCTATTTCCTGTGAAACATCAGGTCAATCAACATCAGGCTGACACATTTTACAAGGAAATGGTTTGGATTTTGGCTCTTGAGTTTTACTAGTATCTTACTGGTTAAAAAAAGTAACAAACTACCAAAACTTTGTGTAAAATACGGTCTTAGTCTATGTTTATATCAAAATCATAATTATATGACTGTATTTTAGACTACAGCCAAAAATGTTTTATATTTAAATATCTCGCCTAAAATATATTTTTCATTGTCACATTATGTGACATGTGTAGAAAATTTACAAATATGACATGCACTTGTTGCCCATCTTATGCATTACCATTTACTTGGATGTGTATTATAAGTGCAAGGTCATTATGAAGACATTTAATATATAATCTATTTTTCACATGCTGTTTGATGGGTATATGTCATATACTGTGGTGGCTAAACTTTTAAATTAAATACACTGCATTATAGATGATTTTACACACTGCTTTATATAAATAGGCGATTGAATATTATACCACATGATAATACACATACACACATCAAACACCTTGTGAAAAAGATGTATCATACATATTTGAATACCGGTCTTATAATATCACACCATGTGTCTTGTGTCTGGTGAATATAAATGCTGAAAAAATGTATACTTGACTAAATATAAGACCTGTTCAGACAAGCACAAAAGGGATGAATGGACATACTCCATTACTCCACTATATGCTTCCCTTAAGGGACACGGCTCAGATATAATTTTAGAATTGAGTTCTTTCCAAGTAAATGCAAAAATAAAAACTGTTCTTTAAATCTGATCCTTTAGCTCAGTGGTTAGCATGGACTTTTTATAAGGAGATTGTTGGTCAATGTATCAATAGAACTTGAAATAACGTCCGATGCCTGACAAAATGGCGGGAAAGCACATTGTGTCAAACATTGCACGTGTGCGTAACCAGTGATACTTAAAAGAATTAGTCTTCTGATTTGCCCAAATGTTGTACATTATGGCATAATGTAAATTCCAGTGTTTTTGTTGGGCATTAGACGTAATTTCAAGCAGTCTGTCGATAGGTTAATTACTGCCACAAACAGAATGTTTTATCTTTAAACAAATATAGTTAGATCATCCTATCAGGTGGTACACCATTTTAACCCTGATTTGGTCATAGCACAGAGATCAGTAAACCTCAGTAACCCACAGTATGTGTAACCAGTGCACACAGCCTCTATGTACGCCAATAACTTACAACTGCCCTACTTGTGTCAGAGGTTGGGTCGAATGGCCATAATAAACATATGACTGAACCCCAAAACCGTTTGTGGGCAGGCAAGGACTCGTAATTCACGATAGCTGGATTGGCAGACACTGGACTGAGCTTGGCTTGACCTATCTACAGAAACTGATGGGTTTGGTATTATATTAAGTTACACATGTGATATGTAATCACTGATGTTCATGACAAAATATTTTTCTTGATCTAAAAGCAAGGATGACATGTATGCTTTTTTATTATTTCACAAAAAACAACAACAAAAGACCATGTAAAGTTACAGGGTATTTGTAAAGTTGAGTGTAAATCAAAATGTATATACATAGTATTTACAAAATAGTGTAAATGTAAAATTGCAAATACAATTGCTATTAACACAATAATTTATCATTGTAGAGCTCCATATTGCATAACCAATCAGTATAATGCAGTCAACTTGGTCACATTATTCTCTTAACAAGGTCAAATGAAGATATCGGTCATAAAACAATTAATGTATGTACAGACATGTATTACAATTCCGTCCACCTTTCTGATTGCCCAAAAGCAGGGGTTCTTGTTCGACAGAAATCGTTCTCAGTCATATTATTTTTCTGTGACATAACATTGTTATTTGTGGCTGCATTTCTATCTATATGCCCTGTTGTTGGTTTTCTGGGACTGTTCCTTGCTGACCCAGTCAGACTGAGGTTATTGAGAGAACTGATTGCGCTGTCTGGTGATTTCACATTCGGAGATGACATTACATTATTGTTGGTAACCCAAGGTTGATCTGGCCTGCCATTCTGAGTGTGGGGAGACTGCACATGTTGACCTCTGTGACCTCTGTCAGGTGACCTGACTCCCCTCATCTGATTGGTTGATGTCTGCAGATGCTGGTTCCCAGGCTGCTTGGTTTTAGAAGGAGTGGTGGCCGGAGATCGACTATAGGAAGACTGATTGCCTGGCTGTTGACCAGTCTAAAATACATAAAAAAGTAACATATTAAAGGCACTGATTTATGTTTTAAAAAATGACATTATAATATTATGTTCTTTCTTTTATAAGAAGTGCAATGAAATTAAACTTGCTGTCATTAATTTTAAAATATTTGTAAACATGCTGACAAATAATGATAATTATTCTTTTAGTAGATCTAATAAATTATGTTTTATAGACAATGGCTTAGGAAACAAGAAAATAAGAGAGTTATACTAGAAACTAACGGGTTTAATTGTTTGCTAAAAGAAGACATTTTCTCTGGCAAAGAAGCAAAAAAAGTCATTGAAATAGTCTTCACTGTGAACGAAAATAACAAATTGTGAAACAAGAGGTGCCAAACAAGAGGAGGGAAAAGAGATAGTAATTATAGCCTACTACATGGGGTAAAAAACCAAGTCAATTACAAGAATGTTAAACAAAGGATAAAGCAAAACACCTTAAAAGATTCACATGGTTACTGACAACAGTTAAGTATCTTTGAAATGGACGAGAATCTACCACACTAAACACATTATGATTGTGAGTCAAATCAAGTAAACGGGTGAACGTCTGCTAACACAATAGCTAGATGTTACATAGGAAATACACACTTTCAAACCTGTTCATATCAATATAGGGTTTGTTCCATAATCATTTTTGATCCGCCTTGCCTAAAACATGTAAACTCTAGCTACAAGCTTCGTAAGCTAATAAATAAAAATATAATATAAATATATCAGTAATCTGCAGAGGGTGTATGTAAATTAATGTCTAAAAAGCTCTGTTTCAAATCATTAGAAATGTTTTTAAACAACGAATATGAACATAATTGTCAGCTTTTTAACTAAGAAATTGTTGCAATTTGGTTAAAAATTTACGAATCAAACCTTGCTTAAAGTCCTGTATAATATATTGGTTATTATTTCCAGCTTTCACTAAAAGGACTTGAGCAAGATTAAATACAATAATAATGTTGTGTTGTTTTCACCAAGCAGCTGCAGTACACTGTAATTTAAGCTCAACACAGAACCACCACAAGATAATGACACTATAATTTGTCTTGCTTGGTCAAAACTTAAGTTGCTGTAAATATTGCTGCATAAGAAAATTAATCATAGTTTATTTGCCAGCGTGTTACCTGGTGCTGGTGTCTGCTGCCACCGGTGTCTGGAGTCCCGGAGCCCACATACTGCCAGCTGGGCTGCAGCCCCAGTCTGTTGTCTGGGCTGGCCGGGTACCCCGGGGTCTGACCCTGGGGCTGCTGGTAGAAGGGGCTGCCCATGACAGTGCTCACCCCAGTGTTTCTTGTAGGCCCAGGAGGCTGGCTGCTGGGGTGGGCTGCAGGGTTGGGGCTAGTGTACTGGCCGGTATGGCTGGGGTGGGACACTGGGTTGGGACTGCTGAACTGGCCTGTATGGCTGGATCTGTAATCGATGTGATTGCCTGCCTGATTGTTTTGGAATGTAGTGTTCACCATTCCTCTTGAGTCATTTTGAGGGTAGTGATCAGCATGATCAGTATGTTTCCTTGGAGAAGTTGAATTATTCTGGGAGTAAAACATCTTGCTTGCATCCATTATATACCCTGATTGATTTCCAGACTGGTTAAAATTTTGATTGTTCATAAAACCATTTTGTAATTGTCCTCTTTGTAGATTGTCAGGTTTTTGTGGGGAAGCTGCAAAGTTTATTCGGTTTTGGTTAGCAAAATACTGAGGATGAGATCTGGATTCATTTGAATTGGGGTGGATACTGTTAACACTATTCACATTGCCTCTATCATTCATAAACCTTTGAGTATTATGTGAGTTTTGTTGATTGACTGTTGCACTCGTGTTCTTATTGTAAGGAGGGTTCTGATTGGCTGTCTGGTTTCCCTGTTTGCGGGCACCTGCAGGACTGCTGTAGAGCCTGGCAATGGCGTCCTGGGTACCAAACATGCGGCCTATTGGGCCGCGGACCTGGTTCTGGGGCATGAAGCCGGGCCCACTACTGCTGTGAGAACTGTTCAGGCCAGAGTCGTGGTTCCTGGAACATGTGAGCGATCATTGTGTCTTCCTAATGTGTAAAATTGCTTTACGTTTACACCTAATCTCAACATGTTATAGTATCTAGATTACTGCATAAAATTTACTACGCTACCAAAACCATGCATACACTCTTGATTATATTATACTCTAAAGATCTACACCAATTTAAAACAGACAATCTAAAATAGAATTTGAAATGTAAGTTCAAATTTTTTCAATGTTGCACAAGTGGATTTCAAATGTATTAGATTAAAATGATGACAGTGATGCTGACAATATTATCAATGACGATGATAGTTATTATTTTTCAATAATGATGGAGATGACCAAAAAAAATATGGTCCAGGTGACAAAACTGAAGATAACAAGGTGATAATAATGATACCAATTATGGTGATTCCAATGGTAATAGTAATCCCAGTGATGCTGATGACAATGATAATGATGATGATACTGAAGTTGATGATGATGATGATGATGGTGATGGTAACGATGATGATGATACTGAAGTTGATGATGATGATGATGATGATGATGGTGATGATAATGATGATGATGATGATGATGATGATGATGATGATGATGATGATGATGATGATTATGATGATGATGATGATGATGATATTAATTCTAATAGCACTACTACTTCACAATATAAAATTAAATGAAAGGTGAAGGCAACAACTATTAAGTACAGAAATGAAATGCTAATAGCACAGCCAAGGGATGGGATGTGTTAGACATGATGATGCCACAGACAAGATGACCAATCAAGCTGAAGGTACCTGTCATCATCATCAAGTTCAAGGTCATTGCCTTGGCCAACTTGACCTTCACCTGAGCCCACATTCCTGAGATCCCGAGGTGTTTGAGTGCCTGGTGCAGGCTCTGTGCTTTGAGTGCTAGGATACAGTGCAAAAAAGAAAATATCTCAAAATATTTGTAACAATATGTCAGTGTCCAAGTAAAATGTGACTAGAGTAAATACTGATGTAACATACATATATACTGTGTCATGCTAAATACACATACAAAATATGCAAAAATCATAAATAACACTTAAACTTCTAATCAGCTCTTAGACATCTTAATTGCAAGATAATTGATGTTTAAAAAACAATATTTACCAGTGTGGTTTTAGGTTAGATAAGCAACTTTAAACTATGCAGTAAATGTTAAAACATAATTTCACCTACAGTATAAATTATAATTTCAAAATTTAGAAATTAACACATTTATTCAAAATCCCAAATATTAAAAATTTAAGAAAAATTGAAAATATAAAACACAGTTATGTCCCTGTCTCAGTTATTGTCACCATCATGACACAAACCCCAATATTGAGAATGCTGGCATGCACATGCATTACTGTCACCATGTGTCGAGATTATACACAGTTCACTCCCTTGTTACAGCCAGGCCACACACACAGAATCATTCACCGGTGTGCCGAGCAACATGTACTTTCACTGCTTTATTAAAGCTTCTGCGTGCATGAATTTTATTCCTCAAAAGAAATATATAAACTGTGCACAGAACACTGAACTGTTATATAATAATATTCTTTAAGAAATTTACATAATTTATTAAATTTCACCATTATTTTATCAAACTATTACTTCCTTACCAGCACAGTAAATTGTTATTAGATGAAGACCAATGTGACCAACATTTAAAGGCTTTTTCGGAAGTTATATTTTATAAGCTTATTGTCTACAAACTTTCTAATTTCATTGTTGGATCAGTGTTGTCTTCTACATATTTTGGCTAAGATCAACCTCAGGGTTTGGCGTTTTTTCAGTCTTTTTTTCTAACGAATTTTATATTGAAAAAATGTACAACAAGCCTTTATTTTCATAAAGAATCCACATAGAACTGACAGGTTTTGAAAAGTAGAAATTTTTATGTAAAACATAGCACACAGCAGCTTTAAGTGACTAAGTTTACAAACATTTCCTTCCCTTTCAAATGATTATGTTCAAAAGAACATTAGCTGTTAATCTTTATGTCAAGTCAATGCGCCCTGCTCCAAACATTAACTTAGCTTTTTTGCATGTTACATTATTTTTTTAAGAAATATTTCCAACACCAATGTTTTAATGACATTTTTTTAGAAATCCCTTGTTGCTAGGCACCTGTGTGTTACGGCCTGTGATTGGTTACTGTGAGTGTTGGCATGGTAACGTACCTGGAGAAGGTGAGGTGGTGGGGGTGCACCTTCACCGCCCACTCTACCCCCCTCACTAACACATTCCTCACGCCACAAACTCTACACACAAGCAAGCAACTCATCGGTGTGTGCACAACTAACAAACACTAGGCTAAACTATTGATTCAAACTAGGTATAAACTAGAAAATAATAATTATAATATACTAGTATAGTAATAATATAATAAATATTAAATTTATGTACACAAAACACATCTGTATCAAAGCATTTTAATTTTGCATTTCTTAATTGTAATCTTTCGTGTAAAGTTTTGGATTGCACCAAAAAGCTCTTTCAAAGTCAAAAGACATCTAGCAGGCATAGTTTTAATAAATCATACAATTTCATACATACAGTTATAATTTCACACTTTTTCATGACTCATTTTTATCTAAAAACATGTGAAATTGGTAGTGTTCTATGTACAGTACTGATTACCTGTTCGAGTGACTGTTGTCCGTCACGTTGGAAACCAGGTCATCGTTCTGCTGGTTGATTGGCTGAAATCATCACAGAAGAAAGGTCATGACGGTATCAGAGCGATACAACGCTGGAAAGTCAAACTAAAATGAAACAAAATACCAGTTATCAAACACTTTGCTTAACAAAGATAATACAGCAATAAACAAGCATTTGATAGTATTACGGGCAATACAGTAGTCCCCTACCGGTCCCTCAAAAAAATCTTTATTTATCATAAGCTCCTGTTTATT
>Ga0224511_10002773_pt1 | contig 12078 bp, 10 predicted proteins | sample SF_May12_sed_USG_2_FD_169988 | JGI IMG/M metagenome (GOLD analysis project Ga0224511, IMG submission 169988) | Sediment microbial communities from San Francisco Bay, California, United States - SF_May12_sed_USGS_8_1 | ecosystem: Environmental > Aquatic > Marine > Sediment | place: USA... | reverse complement strand
ATATAATAGACAACTCAACTCAAATTGTTTATTTGTACATAAAGGCCACCGGCCCAAAATACATAGTAAAGTATGACACATAATAAAATGTCAAGTAGTTGTATATTGCTACAATTCAAACATTTAAGATTCATTAATAACATTCATAAGTTGATAGACATACAAAGATACATTTTTTATAATGCCTGGGTTTTGAGAAGATAAAAGAGCATAGAAATCCTGAGCATCTGGTTTGAGTACGGGATTCTGTACACTCCGCTAAAATGTGTTGAATTGTGTTTCCGTTATGCCTATATTTGTATATTTGGAGAATCATATTGTAAGGAAATACTTACATTTTTAACGCCTTAATTAACTATAATAATGTTAATGGTGTTTTGATAAAATTTACACTAGTTCAGAATAATTATGTGTAAGCAACAACAAATACGTTTTATTTCCTTGTAAACTTAAGTGATGTAATCTTCACTTCTCTATTTACGGTATACCTACACGCACAAGTGCGTTGTCAATGAGTTCTATGTCATTTGTGTGCTTGATACTACTCGTTAGTAGGATATAAAATGGGAATTACGGTTAATAAGGCAAATTCCGTTATTCCCACTGACAAATCACAGCCAAGCTAGCTCGGTGTATTCAACCAACGATCTCTTCTTATTGCAATCTGACCTTTATAAATTTATATCAAACTTGATAGTTAGTATGTTGGTTCCAGGGGCGGGTCTTATATAGTTATATCAAGCTTGAAAGTTAGTAACTTAGTATGTTGGTTCCAGGAGCGGGCCTTATAAAGTTATATCAAGCTCGACAGTTAGTATGTTGGTTCCAGGAGCGGGCCTTATAAAGTTATATCAAGCTCGATAGTTAGTATGTTGGTTCCAGGAGCGGGCCTTATAAAGTTATATCAAGCTCGATAGTTAGTATGTTGGTTCCGAGTTGCTCATGGACCCGCGGTAGCGGTCAATACTCGAGTAATTATATTTGCTCTCAAGGGCATGCTGGAGATAAATACAGATAATGAGACTCAAGGACATCGTTTGATGAGCTCACCTGATAAGACGGCCACTTTCATGTCGAAGATTAATGCCATGATTATCATTAGTTCAATGTTTTCTAATACATGCTTTGAAAATCTGGAGGGAAATTAAGACGGCATCAAACCTCACATTCCTGGCTTTACTGCCAATAGTGTTTCATTATCAAGCTTTTTGTTCAACTAATATCAGTTATGAAGTCATACTTTCGATATAACCGCAGGTTTTCTCCGATAATATCTCTTTCATAATTGCTGGTGGCAAGACTTTCTTATTTTCATTTGTTATTCGTAATGGTTTATTGTTTTAATTTGCATTTCTAATACTTTCGGATCAATGATTTGTTGTAATTTGGCATTCCAGTATCAGGTTTTACCGTATCTATGTGGTCTTTGTTCTTAAAATCGAATTTCCCGTCCAGCTTCGACTTGAACGACTCGATAATCTCACTATGCCTCGCCATATCGGTCGCCAATATCAGTTGCGTCACTCCCTGCAAAACACAACGTAAGCTTTTCATGATGGATTAAGGACTACTAACTATGAATAAAACACACATTTACAGCCAAACGGAAGAACCATAAAACTAATATCATCAAAGAATATGACATTTTAAGATGAATCACCAGACGATTGTTTTACACTATTTGATTTTTTGATACAAGATTAAACGGTTTAAATGTTTTTCATATTAAGGGGATGTAAAAATATGAAAAATTACATCCGTTTACATTTTTTTAAATGTATATATTTGAATAACAGTATTTTTTTAATTTCACCTGGATAAAATGTTAACATAAACTACAGAACAAATAATTTGTTTGTTATTTTAATTAAGTGATAAAAAACCATTTGCATTTCTTGAGTTGACAACGCCATCCTCAGTCCGTTATCCTTATAAAAGTGCATGTGTATAAATACATCCTTCGTATAATGTCCCTATCCCTCTACAGTCATATGTCCTTTATCACTATTTCCAACTTTTCTGTAGCTACCACTTTCTATATTAAAACACTGACGATCAGCGTTATTGATTTTGTACTTCTACATGAATTTTATTTATATTTCTAACGTACTTTTGGAAGGAAGATATTACTTTAACTGTTATTTACCGGTTTGAAAACAAAGTTTTTTTCAATCAATCTAAAAGCAAACGATGATGTAAGATTGAATATTAATCTCGAAGCCCATTAGTTAAATGTCAACACTGAAAGCAGATTAGACCATTATGGATATAATAAAAAAATAACGTTTAACTTTTAGCCAGGTAAATTGCTTAGGTAATTGGTTTGTTTCTGTAGTTTGTAGTCCGAAATAATTGCAGCAATTACCGCCCGTATTCGTTTGAATGTCTCCTTGTCGACGTTGGAGAATATGTTTGTTTCCGGGTTAGAGACAATCTGGAAGGCCACAGCGCAGTGATGGTTTTCCAGCGGGGAAATATCGTTGTACCTGATGGCGAGGTCGGTCCGCGCGTTAATCTGGTATCTAGCATAACAGAAACACCAATATTAAACATAGAGCAGAGTACCGCACAACTTTAATCTTCTCCCCTTTCTGTACTGTTCTTTTGTTCGCGTGATAAGTTTTATCACAAACAATAAGTACGATTTCGTTTGTATTTCCTAGATCAAACTGTAACCTGAAAATCAAAGCCTTTGTAAATATTTCGTTACCGATTTTGAGACAGTTTTGACACGTTTTCAATTTATTTAACAGAAACATTATTATCTAAGTACTAGTGGGACAATCTGCCTAGGGCATGTTTGCAATTGACATTAAACACATATACACATACAACCTAATTAACAAAAATACTTTTAAATATCTCAGACACAGTTACCATCAAAACAAGTTTTAGACATTTTTAGACATTTCATTTCTCGTTTTATAAAACAAGTATTATAATTGTCAGACAGATCAATTCAAACATTTCAACAGCGGGTCTAAAATCGGTCAAAATTAAACGCTGGTAAACTTTAAATTATTCTTAATGACACTGTGTCGTCTGCGTTGTTGACAGAAAATTGAGGCATAAAATACAAAATCCAGATCTACTATGAATAAAGAATAAGATATAAATCCCCAAAGTAAATGCAAACACAGCCGCCTATGGCGTCATTTATGTCTCTCAGTTTTGCTGTTTATAGCAGGCACTTGAACTCGTGCGTTTACAAGTGTCAGTACCGTGTTAATGTATGGTATCTATGTAGAGGTTTCATTAAATTAATGCATTTTATGCTTTACGAGGTATACTAAAATGTTGGTTTTTTACATATTAAGACGAAACAAACGTCTCGGGAGATATATTTGAAAGGCAAATGGACTTTAAGCAATTTGCAGTTATAGGAAATAATAGTAAAGTGCAAATCTGTGTTTGCTTGCTTGTCCTCGAAATATAATATAATTGTAGATAATAAAACACGTCCATTAAATCAGTGTTTCAATTCATACTTTCCAAACAATGAGACAGTCTAAACACATCTCAGGTCATATAAAGGTTATGTGAAAATTGTTTTCAATTAAATTATGTTTCCTTGGAGTTTCTATGGAATAACAAAAATAAATTAATTAGTGGTGTTCTTATACGTGAATGCATAGCGTCTTCTATAAATATATAATAAACAACCAGTTTTTCATTGGAACAGTCCACGATTTAAATCAACGAAATGGAATAATACAAGACTTGCAAGTTACGTTGTTTTTAGTACTGGTTAAGTCAAAATGGCATTCATGTCATTTATCCGGCGTTCCTGGAAATGGGGTTCTGGGCTCTTTGCTACGCCAACGACTGTCTGTCCCGTTTAATGGGCAAAAACCATTGACAACTGAACCATACATAGCTGCCATATGAGTGGACCTGACCTAGTAGCCAAACACTCAACTGCCGACCCAGAGGTTGCCAGTTCGATCCCCCACTCACCCCTCTAAATTTATTAATATTCGTACTGGTTCTTGCCAGGAAAATGCTTCCGTGTGTCAGTACTATACATTCGGTACGTTACAAATCTAGTTTGTTATGTGTGATTGGCGCTTTGAACAGTATCTTGCACTATGGACCAATAACAAAAACTAACAGTATGACACAAACGCCGAATGGGAAAGTCCGAATGCGTCAATAAATAAACGCGCGTAACTCCCTCCCCACCGCCCCTCCCCCCTGTAATATCGCCATGTTTGGTGTCAATCCCCAGGGCGAGGGTCGCCATATACGTACGTGTTGTTGAAGCCCGGATGGACAACATAACCAGACATAGCACAAAGTCCGGTATTCAAGACAAGGGCGAGATTCTTCATACAGTAAATTACGCTTATAACGAACCCGCTTATAAGGAACTTCTGCTTATAAGGAACTAATTTTCATTTCCCAATTTTAGAAAGGAACTAGTTCGGTATACGTTTATAAGGAACTCCGGTCATAAGGACCATATTTTCATGGTCCCGATGAGTTCCTTGTAAAAGGAGTTTACTGTATACGTACGTGTTATTGTAGCCCGGGTGGTCAAGGTCGTGACAGATGCTGGCTACGAGCAAGATACCGATCTCCTCGATGCTCATGTAGCTCTGCAGGTTACACAAGTGCACCATGCCGTACATCATCTGGGTCACGCAGAAGCAGTGCCGGAAGTTGTGGAACGGGTTGTTCCGGTAATTTTCCTGCACGCACAGCTGTAAATACAAATACTACAGGTTTATTTTTACATCGGGATTTTACACTGTATCTTTGACACGCAAAAGCAGTACCGGAAGTTGTGGAAAGGGTTGTTTCCGTTAAATCTCCTGCATGCACAGCTGTAAATAGAGTTAATTGTGTTTTATGTTACACTGTGATTTTACACTGTGTAGGTGTTTAGGTTGCGTGTGTAAAACTAAATGCAAAACAATGGTGTTTATTCAGGGAAAACAACACACCGCCTGATTCCAAATGTTTTTGTCTGGTATTTAACTAATTATTTCACGTAGGTTTTAATTCTAAAGGAATGCTATAAAAGGAATAGTCGGTTCAGGTGGAGGGAAATGGGCCACACCTCTCGAGACAAACCACTATAAATGGAAGAGCCTGATAAATGAGGCAATATAATGATAGTCCCTGATAGACCATCTACCAGCTGGTATCAGCTTGGTCAACAGTAATTCTGCATCACATTTCTTTATATTCACATATTTGTGAATCTCGTGAATAACAAAAGATGCGGCCAAACCCTTATTTTCAAGTCGATGAACAATACAAGTGGTTCATTGACCAGCGTACATGTAGCTATATCAACATGTATTTTTAAACGTATATAATGGTTTAAGTGTAAATAACAAGTTTACGACCATATATTTGTAATGTTAATATATATTACATTTGTTAATGTAGTGATAATTATAACCTGATTTTCACCAGAAAAGTCATCACCTGCACAGTCACTTAATATATACATGTAAAGAAAAGCCACTTATATAACGAGAAGATGTATTTAACTAACGTATGTCCATCATAAATACTTAAATATACCAATAACGTTACTTTGGATTTATTTAAGAGATACTTTTGTCTGTTCCCAACATTATTGGTTGGATAAGACTTATGGTTATTACATATATATTATATAATATTAATTGTTGTCAGGTATAGGTTTTGTCAATATTACATTCATTTTTGTCATAAAAAAAATATGCAATTAATTAAATGATCAAAGTATATTCGATTATGTATTTAAAACTTTTACCGTTTAAATACATAACATTTATTTTCACATATACATACATGAAATCTAAACATAAAGGAATAATAATCATAAATTCGTTTTTTCAATCCATACTTAAACTTCATTTTCGAAAGCACTTTTCCCAGAATAACTCAAGTGTAATCGAATGACGTCAACTCAGGCGAAATAAGGAGATGGCAAAATCTCGAAGAAAGCGTGAGACAATGATGGTTTTAAATTTATAGAAGAACATAAATCAATTTCAGACAAGTAGTTGACACGTTAAATTCACTTTTCTACAAACGTTGTGATTCCATCGAAGAATCTGACGGCTTTCAATTTGATAACAATTAAGGCTTTTAAACAAGCGCGTAAAATCCAAATAAACACAGTCTAGAAATTCCAATGTTTTCAGTTAATGTTTTTAATAGTCTGAGACATGTGTTGTTGCCTTGTGTATGATTAAAGATTAGTTGTTTAAGACACACTTGATAATATATTACGGCTCATATGAGAACAAATGAAAAACAAAAACATTTACAAAAAGATAACTATCTGCATTTCTGTATGAATTGTTGCTTCTATAAGGCACATATATTGAGGTTGATACAAACGGCGGTCTGCTTAACCAATGATCGTTAGTTCGACACCTGATCAGACCACGATCTATTTGTAGTGGAATGTTTCACAGTCAGAAGTTCTCTACATCTAAATTAAGTAGGGCTGTTTTCAGAAACATGCACTCGTTGCTGGTTATCGGTAAAGTCGACTTAAATTTTCTTACAAATGCGTGTTTTGTTGGCAGTCGAACCTGCCATGGCAAAATGGCGTTTAATTCAAAACACTTACCATAGGCGTAGATAACGGGGCGGCAGGGGCGGCATCCGCCGCCCCAATAATTTGGCTAGTCGTTGTTATACAGAAATGATGGACCTTTCGCCGCCCCAAACAATTTTTTCTTTGCCTTAATGAGTGCAATTTGAGTTAATTTTAGCGTGACAAATCGCTAGCGTTTCGAGGGGCCACGGACCTATGATTTGTATGCCCAAAATGCTATATTTCCTCGTTTTTTTTAAATAAAATTTTAATAAGAATGTGGCTAAAAACCTCCTAAACTACAATAACTAATAATAATAACCGTCAACACGTTAAAAAGCTTTTACGGTTGAACTCTTAAAACGTCGTTTGTCTAGTGACGTGACATTTGTTACCGTTTTACGGCATATGTGCTGGACATTTTCTGTACGTTACAACATGTATTTAAGTATGCATGTGTTTTATTTATGTTTGTTTTGTTACTTAATTATCATGCTAAGTAGGTGAGACAATACCTTTCGAAAACTAATGGGTATGTTGTTTTAAAACGTAAATGTTATCCATTATACATGCGTAAAACATGTGGGCCTGTATTCGTCGCGACCAAAATACCGGGAAGCGTTAATTTACCGACGTAGGGTTCGCCGTCCAAATGTCAAAATGTTATCTACGCCCCTGCTTACACGTCGATTGATATCCAACTGACCACAAAGGATCCAGTTAGCTAATTCGATAAGAGGGCGGACCTCCAACCGATGGTTAATGTGTTCGAAGACAGGCAAGGCGACATATTAAAGTTGTTTACTAGTACGTTAACGCTTTTGGTAGCCACGCTCCTTCAGAAAAGAGAAACCGTTAATCAATGACGTGACCAGTGTAAACAGATATTTTAGCACACTTGCATAACAAAACTCACCAGCCATCGTTTGAGTGTGATGGGGTTCATGTTGAATTCCTTGACAAGGCTCAGCTCGTGAAACATATGCTCCAGCAAGCTCAACATCTGAAAAACACAATATAATCATTGGTAGTGGTGTAACATATGCTCCAGCAAGCTCAACATCTGAAAAACACAACATAATCATTGGTAGTGGTGTAACAGATGCTCCAGCAAGTTCAACATCTGGAAAACACAACATAATCATTGGTAGTGCTGTAACATATGCTCCAGCAAACACAACATCTGAAAAACACAACATAATCATTGGTAGTGGTGTAACATATGCTCCAGCAAGCTCAACATCTGAAAAACACAACATAATCATTGGTAGTGGTGTAACATATGCTCCAGCAAGCTCAACATGGTATTCAACACAGTGGCATTAGTTGTGGTAAAACAATAATACCTAACCTATGGATATTGGTCGTGGTTAAAGAATAGTACCTAACCTATGGACATAGGTCGTGGTTAAACAATAGTACCTAACCTATGGACATTGGTCGTGGTTAAACAATAGTACCTAACCTATGGACATTAGTCGTGGTTAAACAATACATTGTAGTACCTAACCTATGGACATTGGTCGTGGTTATAGAATGGTACCTAACCTATGGACATAGGTTGTGGTTAAACAATAGTACCTAACCTATGGACATTGGTCGTTGTTAAACAATAGTACATAACCTATGGACATAGGTCGTGGTTAAACAATGGTACCTAATCTATGGACATTGGTCGTGATTAAACAATGGTACCTAACCTATGGACATAGGTCGTGGTTAAACCATAGTATTTAATACATGGACATAAGCCCTAATTTAGCCGTATAATTAAAGACATTACTCAATGGTGAACTCTAGATGAACTTCACAATGAACTCATAACTGTCACAGCAATTCATGTGGTTAGGACCTGCAGTACTGATCACTACTCCTAGCATCTGTATGGATTAGTGAACAATTTAAAGTTAGATTAAATGTAGTTGAAAGGTGAGTGTGTGTTCACAATCAATATTTGTATACTTAATCTTTCCATCAAATGGCCTTCCAGTACAGGCAGAAGTCCCATGAAATACTAATGCTCCTTGTGCCATGTCAGGGCTCAGTGCATAATGACAGGATTCCTAATTTAATATAGATAAAGAACCCCCATGAGTAATGCCTTTGAACATGGTGACATTGAAAAGATGTGTTTGGGTGTGTATATACATAACAAATACAACATAGTATTCATTTGTACAATATTATACTTGTACTTGTGATAACAAACACAAGGACATTAGACTGGTGTGTTTAGGTGTGCATAAAGTCAAACAGGTTTGCAACATATTTTTAATACTAAGCATCTGCAAAAACCATGGCCATATAACAAGGTATACCTACTATTTTTTAATGTTAACAATAGGGACTGATTATAAATGGAATGTTTAATAAACCTAGATTTTATTACGTTCTGACTACATACTACACGGTATATAAAAGTAGGCATCATTTGTGTTACTCATGAAAAAGATTAAGTATAAACATCCTCGTCGGCAGCTTTATTGGCATAGCGAACTCTAATCCACTGAAACACATTGGTGATCTATAAGGAACACTCGAGGTATTTGAAAGCAATAGTGTGTGCTCTTTAAGGTCCAAAACTAGAAGAACATAATTTTTTAAGCTGATGCAGATAATCGACATTGTGTCTGTGGCATAAATTATTCATTAAGAAATGTTGGTAATTTGTTATAAGTAAACTTAAGCTCCTTCACGCAGCAGATTTAATACGGTTTGAGATTGTTTTGTTTTTGACATTTCTGCAATTGCCGACATAGAAGCAGACGCTGTAAACATTATCTATATGTGTATCAATCTTAGCATGCAAACTGGCCGTTCAGATCCCCGGAATACAAAACCTCTCCAATTTAGACACTTGCGTTTATAGACTCATTTTATCCACAATCAAAGGTTTGCTAATTAGCAGACGTTGTGAATATCTCTTACTCGATCACAGTATTGCATTCACGGGCTCATTAATGCGGTGCTAGGAAATATCGTTTGTACAATTGATTTTGCAAAACGAACCAATGGAAGCCAAAGATAATTTCCAAATCAGAAAGCGGCCAATCAGACTTCGCAAAATATCCGTCGGAAAGTGGCCTTTGTCACGATAAATTGTGCTTACCATCTGGTAATGGCATTTCGTGCATTATAAGCCTAATTTGTTTGTGAATTCGTTAGATTTCATATACTAGTATATGGCTTGCTCGATATAGCGGTGCAATCACCAAATGTGGACGCAATTCCCACTTATTTCTATGTGTTTTTACTCTAGTTTACAGTATTGTGTTAGATATATATGTTTAGATATTCAATAAATTTGTTGTTTTGTGGCTTGATATGTTGTAACATAATGTTGTCAGAACTAGTGTCTGTCTAAACGCTGCTGGGCTTTATTTACATTCTAAACGTTTCGACGTGATAGCAATATAGCGTATTCATTGTCTGCCGTGAAACTAACACAATTACTAAACGTAAGTAACTGCAATGCTAAAGTAACTGCTAAACTGCTAATGTAACTAATAGTAAATTCAGAATATCCATCTGACACTGATTTACATATCTGTTTTAAACGCACCGTGTCATATAATAATCTCATATGTTTAAACTACTCTTATCTACGATACTTATTTACCTTCAATTCGCTTGTTGTTTGGTGCATTGTTAGCGAAAATACGATAAAACTCGCTCTCAGTGTGACCAATACTATGTGTATGCTCATAGATAGTCTCAGAACTGATACCCAATACGTTTAACATTGTATTTCACTCCATTGGGTATCAGCTTTTTGTATTCTTGTAAGTCAACCAGCTGCGTTTCTAGTTTTAGTAGCAAATACTCTCTCTCTGAGACGTAATAACCTCTTGTTAAAAGTAAGAAGTTGTTGGAATTTAAATACATGTGTAGTTCAAAGCCGTTTAATACAAGAAAACAAACCAGACCATTAATTCACAAGGGGTTTCAACACATTACAGTATTCAGCCATATTGCAAATGGCTGCCACTTGGATGAGTTTCTCAATAGCGTACGTCACGACTCTAACATTGAACAGTACCAAATAGTACAGTTGGTAAAGGGGGTCTACTTGCAGCCCCCACCCGAAATCAATTTTTAATTGTTCTAATGGAACGACACTAAAATGTGTAGAATATGGTTTGCTATGTTAAATTTTTTTAAACTTGCCCCACGTGCCTTTTAATGATGAAAAAATCTTAAAATCGCTATATCTGCCAATAATAGAGATAACTCCAAAAAAGGTGCCGAGACTCAGTTTTAAGGGTAAAGCAGGTATGAGTTATAAGTCAGGACGAGCTTATGGTGGACAGTACCTCGTTGGGCTCCCAGTGCCAGATGTCGAAGGTCGGCTGCTTTAGATAATCGATCGTCTCCTGAGACAGTGTGTACTGTGGACAGAACAGAAATCAAATCACCACAACGTCGATGGTAACAGCTCCTGTAGAAATAATACTTAATATAATTGTTATTGTTACAAATGAGATCGCTTATAAAATGGTGCTAAATGTACATACATGTAGTCTATTTGTTTTATGTTACTTACATTGTAATAATCGGATCTAAGCAGAACATAACTTTGTTTTCTATTTAATTAAGCATGTAACAATTAAGTCTGAAGTAAGGCTGAACCTTTTAAATTATACAAACGAAAACATATAGTTATATGATTTCATATGCATATGAACATTACATGCAAGGTAACAAACTACACTCTTGGTTTTGAGACAAGTAATAACAGACGAGTTTTTGTCTTTCATTTACAGCATGTTTATCAAGCCGAGTTAATTGGTAAGGAGGGGTAAGGAGTATGTTTTCCTAGTATATTGCTCATTGAACTAAAATTTGAATTTTTAATTCATCCGCTAGGTTAAGCCAATCTACAATTATCTCACGTGTATATAATCATGTTATTGCTTACACATACTTATTTTATAATAATGAACGTGTAACTACATGAGTGATTAATTGTATTTCTGATTTTATGTGAACAATGTTACCCAACGGATAAACACTATTTCACCTTTTGCCCTTAACTGTTTCCAAAGCATACATTTATAAGTGAGCGAAAAGGTAATTTGCAGTTGTGGAACACATTTTCTAGATTTTCCGTCCACAGATAATTGAAGAGGCATAGGCACATATTATTGATAGAATCGGACAACCGTCCTTTAACATACAAAACATATAATGTTTCTATCTGTACCAAACTAAAAAATACTCAATGCGTTTGCCTTGCAGATGGAACGCCTAAATAGACTGTCCATAAAACGCATCAGGTTTTTGTTGAATACTTATTGTGCTCAATGAATGTCCATAACGGTATTAAAGAATTACGAAACATCCTGCGAACGATTTATTTTCAATATGATTCAAACAATGCAGTTTCAGACTTGTCAAAAGACAAAGAGCGTACTTCATTATCACACATAAATAACACTGAACTTATCAACAAACACAGACCTCAACAAACACTGTCACTTTGTCAGACGATATTTACGAACAAGGCAACGTTAGGCAATACAAGATACAATGAA
>Ga0224511_10002772_pt1 | contig 12080 bp, 8 predicted proteins | sample SF_May12_sed_USG_2_FD_169988 | JGI IMG/M metagenome (GOLD analysis project Ga0224511, IMG submission 169988) | Sediment microbial communities from San Francisco Bay, California, United States - SF_May12_sed_USGS_8_1 | ecosystem: Environmental > Aquatic > Marine > Sediment | place: USA... | reverse complement strand
ATTGTTTATGCCTCAAACGCTAAAATTCCTCATTATTTTCGCTTGCGATTCATTTTTAAACCAAATAGTGATAATAATATGACTATAACATGCTCAAAATACAATAACTTATACTATAACCGTCAGCACTTTGTTTATTTGAAGACGTTTAATTTTACACGAAATTTCCATTGTTAGCGTGCCATGTGGCCTATTGTGTGTAATAGGCCTATACGTGTGGTACACGTGTATATCAGCATATTCTACAGTTGATGGAGAACAAAGTAAAACTGACATTTAAGGATTTTCAACGGGTTATGCGTTTATCCATATAATACTATTACGTGTTTGTACAAATGATGCGTTTGGTTCGTGTAGATGTCAGTTCTTGAAAACATAATGAAGACACCAACATTTGATATTCTTGTCCATTACCGGTAACCCGTATTTAGTGTTTTCTTAAAATAAGTCTTTTGGAAGCCTTTAAGTTTGCAGCCCTGGTATCGTTTAATTTATTTTAACGGCCGACGTTCGCATCTAAATCTGTTTTGAAACAGAAGTTGGTCTCCGACGATAGATCACGATTATTTCCCAACGAGTGTTTTGTTTTATCTGTGACGCTATGATCAGCATGGTGTTGGTGATATAGCGATGCACACTCATGCTAGATAGCTTGCATTAAGCCATATAAGATACACACATATCAACTGCCTTTAATCTTGAATTCATTGCAAAGTTTTGGTTAAACTTCGAGGAGGTAAGATTTAAACAAATATTCCAAACCTGTTACTTTGACCATTTTAATACCAACACTTATCCACAATAATTAATTCGCGAATATTTTATATGAGTTTGACTGATTATAACAACAGATTTACAATACTTCGTATTCATATATGGACTGTCAGTAGATCTTAAGACAAGTGTAAGCCATTTCAAACACTCAAAACAAAATACATCTCTAGCAGCACATAGTGTGCGTTTAAAAGGATCGCTACATACAGTTTCACGCAGTCATTCATTGCAAGTGGTGAGTGAAGTGATTTGTTTTCGAGCTGCAATTTGTCGCTATCGCCTCAACGACTTTTCAAAATCTAGGTTGGATATTCTGATAACGCCAAAAAACTTAAACCAGCTTTAGTTTACGATAACAATTCACACACGCACAAAGCTTTAGCTTTACAACCATTTCTTTTCGGGTATCAATTGGTTTTATTTTCTATTATGCACAAAATACCAGACAACCAAAATAAACACTTGCCCCTTAAACTTTCAGACGCATTGTTTAAACAATTACCCAATACTCGGCAATAGCGTAAATACAAATGTGTTTAGTTATTCTCTTTTCTTTTTGTGTCTATTGTTATACATGTAGACGCCAGTGTGGAATTTTATTACATCTACCTACACATAATTTTAGAAAAAGCAATACGAGTTTATAAGACCGTAAATATTTTAAGTATATCTATTCAATAACAATAAAATGGTTACCATTACAGTCACACGCCGTCATTAAAATTGTATAAAATCCGATCGAGTGTCAGTTAAACTTTTATACGGATCTTTAAATATATATCAAAACATCCAATTAATTATCAATTTAAACTCATAAATATCATATTTACCAAAGTCGTGGGTGGAAATATAATTCGAACGGAAGCAAGTTGTCCTCACTCTTCCGATATTAAACTAACAATTATCCGAGATAAACACGAATGTTTGTAAAACTTTACATGAACAAACATCGGGACAAATACTACTGTATTTCCATATGAAGTTATGCCAAGTTGGATTGGCCTTAAAGCGTTCGTGACAACAGGGGAAGTAATTAGGTTACATACAACTAAACATAAACGCGCACCTTGCACTCACTCATATGGTTTTGATATTGCAACTTTTATACATGTCATGTCTATCAATAGACTAGGATATATTATTATTATGTTTAAAATGTATAAATATAATACAAGTAGAGCTCGGCAGAAAAAATAAGCAAAATTGGTCATGAAAACATCATCACAAAAATGATTTAAAAAGTATATACAACTTTCAGACAATTAAGACTAACATAATTATATCATTAAAAAAAACAAGATACATATCTTATTTTTCATTTATTGATTTCAATCAAAGAAAATATAATCTAACCATGATTGCATATGTGTTACATACATGTATGGGGGATGATAAACATGGTGTGGTAAAATGACAAGTTGAAATTACACACAAACTACAATGTATACAAATTATACCTTAAAGGTACAATGTACTAATCATTGGGAATAAAACCTAAAAAGACCTTGTAACAATCAACGTTATGTTGGTCTTTATGTACAGGTGCTAAACTTGATATGATGATAAGTTTACAATGCCAATGAAATTTAATGAACAATGCCAATAAAATTTAATGAACAATGCCAATGAACAGAGAAGGTCAAAAATATTACATTTTTAATATCTTTTAAGGTGACATAATTATAGGCAAAATGTGCTGTTCTTTATAGGTCAAATAGCCTACAAAACGTTATACCACCTCTCAACCTTGGTTTGTGGGGATATAAATATGTCAATTTATAAATTATTTCTTACTATTTTTTCCCCACAAAAGGACAAATGGGCAACTGGTAGCACATGTTTAATTAAACTGGGAATAAAATGCAATACGATACGATTGAATACCGGTTTCAACCCGAGTTCTGAGTACAGTAAGTATATGTAAATGAATAAACGAGTTAAAGGAATACATGCAATTCTTCTAAATGAAAATAAATCCATTTACAAAAATTCTCATACATTTAAAAATGGCAGAATCAAAAACACAACAATCCAAAACTACAGTTTCATTTCCACAGATAAATTAAAACATTTACCTATGGCAAGACCTTATTTTAAATGCATTTTTATAAACAAGAAATAGTTAATATGCATCTTTATTAACATGAAACAGATTCTAGTTAATTACTTAAATATTCAGATCTTAAAATAGTCTCAAGATTATACCAATAATTAGTATCTGAAATGCTTTAAGGCCAATTAATTTGAATCCAATAAAAAAATTATTAAATCAATTTAACGTGCTTCGCAAACAAATTTTAGACAAGCATGATTATAGCAATGAAAGATTCTAATAGCAGAAAGACATCTTGTTTATAAAAATCTTATCACTTTCAACACAACAACACGTAACTTGACTTTCTATGATTAAAGAGATTACTCATGGGGGGTTCTTATCTTAATTAACTAAGGAATCCTACCCTTATGCACTGAGCCGTGAAATAGCACAAGGTGCATGAGCATTTCATGGTACTTTTGTCTGGACTAATAGGCCTTTTGATGGCTACATGTTGTATACAGATATTGATTTAAAATACCATTCACACTTTTCAACTACTTACATCCAAGATTAAATTAACTTATAATCCTTACACCTGCTATGAGAAAAGATCAGTACTGAAGGGCCTATCCATATATTGTACAGTTTACAGTTGAGTTTCATGACTAAGGTCAACTAGAGTTCACCATTGAGTAATCCCTTTAACATCTAACTTGCTATCACTACACACAACAACAAAATCAGGATAATATTAAAAAAATATGAACAAATGAATATAAATAAAAGCACTAGAACTATTATATTTTACATCAATAAACACAAAACTTTGTACAGATTTCCTGGTGTTTGCTAAAACCAAGGTAACCAAATTCATCGGAACTATTGGCAATTTTTTTTATCATATATGAAAAGATTATGCAACAATTTTTATATTGTACCTAACTTGAAAGATTTATGTCCAGTCATGTGTAAAGATTCTCTAAAGTACAAAACACACATAAAAGCTATGAAACTATACCTTCCAAAGGCATGGGAAGCACCATTTTATTAAATTGTCATCTCAGTCATTGTTAAAATAACTGTAACACACTGTATTTATTGTTATCATTAACAATAATATACTACATTCATTTTAATACACTACATTCAGTGTAACACCAATTGTAATACACTACATTCAGTGTGACACCAATTGTAATAAACTACATTCAGTGTTACACCAATTGCAATACACAACATTTAGTGTAACACCAATTGTAATACACTGCATTCAGTGTAACACCATTGCACAGTTCCACAAAACTTGAATATATTCCCCCCTTTCTGTACTTTTCTTTTGTTCATGTGATAAGGTTTGTCACAAACAGGAAGTACGCTTTCTTTTGCATTTGACAATCCTAACCCTAATCCATTGGATTAAAATTGATCATGATTGACGGTTTGGGAACTGTCCATTGCAATATACTACATACAGTGTCACAACAATTGTAATATACTACATTAATTGTTAATAACAACTGTAATATAACTGTATACATTTTTGACAACAAATTAACTACAACATATTTTAGTTATTAATTACAATTGTAATATAAATACAGGTAATACAAACTACCGTAAGTAGTCAAATATATCACATTGCAATACTTGGAGGAAAATCAACAGAATAGTGATAAGGCAGAAAGGCAGAAACAGAACAGGTGAGTAGACAGTTGAGTATTTAAAATTTAAAATCCTGAAGGGCATAGAGTTGATAATTTTACGAGACAATTGACATTACACTGAGGCTACTATAACCACGCTCTTAGACAAGTGGCTAGTTTGTTTAACAAAGTAATCCTATGTGTCCAAAGACATGAAGTTATGTTTGTCCAAGTATACGCTAATCCTTTCATTGGTGAAAGAATTAAGAATATTTAGAAATGGGAGGTTCGGCGTAATGTTAATTGTTTAATACTATATGTATAGATAGTTAAAACAAACTTTAAAAATTAATTTATTCTATAATACTTTAAAAACAGGTTTAGAATTTCCGTTTTGAGGAAATAAAATATCATTCTATGAGGCTTTAACAATAGTTATTAATTCTCCAAAGTTATGTAAGCAATAAGAAATAGTTGTAGAAGTTGGGTAGAAAATTGGACAAAATCATTTAAAGAGATTATGTAAGAAATAGGAAAAACTTCTAGGAAGTTGAGTAAAGTCGAAGAAAATTATAAACTTAAAAATAACTTTAAATTATTTATTGCACTTGTCAAACTTTGGATCCAAGACTAGCGATGATTAACCTACCCTTAGACTTGAAATTTCATCATCAAAATATGCTATGAAAGTATGAAATTGTTTATCTAAGAGTAAATTTTAGGATAACAACAACTTGATATTATCTACAATCAGTTTTAAATGTGCACAAAAACTTTCGTTTTACTTTTATTATAAGGCCTAGAAAAAAATAGTGTGTTTTCTTCCAATTTCAAGAAATGTTATCCTATGTAACTAAAATAAAAAGAATAAATGTAGAACTGTTAAGGCTTTTGAATTCAATCACTCCAGAGTAAGTTATACGTTTTTGGTTGTTGGGGCAAATTCTATGAGTCCATCCATTCAGGAAACAATAAACCCTATTTTATTAACGATAAATACTGGTCAAATTATGTTCAGTGGAGAAATCTATTATTACTGACCACTTAATTCAAGTGAGAAAGTTGACGAAATCGTTGGTAAAACTTTGCTTTTCTTTGCATAATCTACTGCGTTACTAACGCAGTAGCCGTTATGTATAGTAGTTATGTATAGAAGGAACATCCCGATGGCAGAAAAGCAAATTGTCTGTTTTCAAAGCAAAAAAATATGTAGGTTTTAACTGTTATTGTGATTTCTAACAAACTATTATATGTATTTGAAGAGATATTTTGATATATTTGATTTTCTAGTATATTCTGGAGGTCAGCTGCTTTAAGCTTAATCCTAGTTTATAATTCATGATTCCCCAGCAATATTTTCTATTGACTAACAACAGATGTGGCAATATCAAATGTGCCACTCACTCCTTTGTTAACATGTTGTTTGTGCAACGAATTGTAATTGTAAACCTGTGTCAAAAATACTAAATAATGAGGTCAGGAAGCCACTATTTCCCTCAATCAATTCTGACTCAAAAACGTTACAAATTATGTTGTAATTTCTTCTACATATTAACACATTTTTGCCGTCATTTTTCATGGCATCCAGCATGAGTAAAAATGTTACGTTTTTCCGGGTTTTTTTTCTTCTAATTGGCAACTAACACGAGTCAAAAACATTAAAAGTTCTGTTGTCGTTTCTTCTTAGCGTCTATGGCCTCCAGAATTGGTTGTCGTTTGGCGTGGAACCTGGCCCGGAGCTCGTCAATTTCCCGCTCCATCTCGGGGTCAAGGGCCGATAATCGTCGCTCCAACTCGTCATAGGCCAGGTTGCGTAACTGGTGGTGAAGAGAAATCGGGTAATGAAAACGAGACATTGACAAGAAATTATGCATAATAATAAATAACTTATCTAGTTCCATTTGATATGTTTTATAAAACAACAGAACATTTAATATACAAACATATAAATTTTATCAAAGAAAACACAGCCTTTGCAACATGGCAAAAAATGAAGACTAGATCTCTAGAGTTATGGCAATAAACACCTTATTCCGAGTACAAACAAAGCTGAAACCCTTTGAGAACCAATGATAGTTCACCAAAAGTTGATTTGATTTGTATGTTATTTTGAAAAGATTTTTCAATGAGTGTACTTGTTTTGTACCCAAGAATTATTTTTACTGTTTTGTCTGAGCCAAGCCTGTGGTACATGTAATGAGATGGATAATGGATCGTGTAATCTTATTTTCAAAATAGTGTTAAATGATAATTTATATCAGTAACCATGTTAAATGATTTATTTTAAAAATATCAGAATCTACAACCTGTGTTAAGCAGCGATGCAAGGGAAGTACAAAAAGTGGCAGGTGGCTTAGGGCAGTTGGCTGCTTAGCGGAGGTGAATATCAGTACACAAAGTTTGGGAACATTCTGTATGGCTGCTTAAGACAGGTTGGAGGTTTGACTGTACTTACAAACTCAAAGTCCCCGTCAATCAGGGAGCGGTTGAAGTGGTGAGGGGGCGTGACCTGTTTCTGGGGGGCGGGGTTTGACGGCTGATTGACAGGTGGGCGGGGAGCCGGTGGCTCCGCCTCCTTTTTCTCAAAATGGTCGAGGAACGAGGGGCGGTACTTCTCCTGACCTCCTGTGGCGGTGCTGTGACCTGTGGGTTAACGAAGCAAACATATAGTACCTTTTCCCTATGATAAAGCCAAAATAAGAAATTTTGTTTCCCCTTCCAACAGGCTAAATTTAGTATATAATTTATTTGTTCTCCCTCCGTGGCTAATGTTGTACCACTTATTCACTCATTTCTTTGAACTTATTACAATTAGTTGTAAAACTCAATGTAAAGGTTATGAAGCTCAGCCATTAAATATAAATAAAATTAGTAATATTTGATTAAATTATTATTACTATTTCTAACAGTGTAATAACAAACTTTCCTAAATAACCTCATGAAATAAGATATCATTATAGAAAGGTGACATAAATAGCGAGCTAGAAACAGACATTCGTCGTTTGTTCCTGTTATGAACAAATCACAGATGATTTCAAGTAGGGCTGGGATGATACAGTCACTATCGATACAGAAATCAACGATACATATCCATACGGTCATCATGCTGTACCGATTCATCTGGAAGTATAATTTCACACTTGACTTTCACATACAATTAAGCAAAGACTTAAGCATATTGAGTTTGATCTTAATTATGCTTAACTAAAAATTTGTGATACACACTACACAGGTGGCCATATTGCTTTTTGAATTCTTGATTTTGAAACTTTAGGTCATGTACATGTATATCGTATTAAATACGTATTGTATCGACAAGGTCCGTATCAAATATGTATCGTAGCGGAATAATCGGCTGCTGACCGTATTGTCCCTGCCCTAATTTCAAGACAGTATTTGGCATCAGAAAAGTTTGTCCAGTATAATTCTTCACACAAGTTAAATAATTTGAGATTTGCTTGGTCTTAAATTTACAGTCTTGTCAACAAATACAATCAGGTGAATTAGGATTTTAAGTTTAGGATAGATGTTTACACTTCTGTTATTTTTTCTGAATTTGCACCACAGCCAGTGCATGTAAAGCACCAAATGTATACATACACAACAATATCTGATGACACAGTAGAAATGCATGCATAATGAATTTGAGTGACAATCTTGTATTTCACAGGTTCGAAGTTTGGACAGTGTCCATGCATCCAAGTTTTGACTTAAATTTAACCATTCTTTGTTGTCTTGTAAATTACCAATTTAAAGGGTGGGAAATTGTTGTTCTGTGTGTATAAATCAATATAAAAAATAAAAACTACCAACACTCCACAAATCTGGTTAGGTAAAGGTAAAACAAAGAATTATTTAAATCTCAATGTACTGACCAGAAGAGATTTAAGACTTCCCACACAAACATTTGTGTTATTTTGCACAATTAGAAACTAGATGATGATTCAGATGAAGAGACATTCAAGTTTTCTTATAAACAATACAGATATACTTTGGTGGTTTTGCACAAACAGAAACAGATAAACATACTGTACTGAAAGAGATACATTCTACATTTTCCATACATTTTTTTTGTAGTTTTGCATAAATAGAAACTGGATAAAGATTAATACAAAGATACATTCCAGATTTCCCATACATATGAGACTAGTCTTCAAGATTTCCCATACAGATATGAGACTAGTCTTCGAGATTTCGCATACATATATAAGACAAGTCTTCGAGATTTCGCATACATATATGAGACTAGTATTCGAGATTTCCCATACATATATGAGACTAGTCTTCGAGATTTCCCATACATATATGAGACTAGTCTTCAAGATTTCCCATACATATATGAGACTAGTCTTCGAGATTTCCCATACAGATATGAGACTAGTCTTCGAGATTTCCCATACAGATATGAGACTTGTTTTCGCTGCTTACACACGAGGCTGCTGGTGCTACACATACTACCATCGCTGCAGAACCCACTGCCCGACTTCCAAGTACGCATTGTCCCACCTTCGTTCAAATTAAAGTCAATTTATTTTGTTACGGTTGCGGGCAAATATTTTACACAGTTTTCAACACTTACAACAAGATCAATGGCAAGGGCTGTTACTAAGTTGTCAAACATTGTGACCCGAACCTTTTGCATAATAGATAAATACATTAAGAACAACAATGTCTTGTACATGAATTATTAGTGTAAATATTTTGTAAATGTTTTTTTTTTCAATCTTGACCATGTGATTAAATATAACTTGACCAACAACTCACATTTCATGGTACCATACTTATGCACCTATGTCACAAGGCAAAAATACCCCTTGCCCCACTGTATACACACATTATATAGCAATATCCACTATCTTGGAAAAGAATATACCCAGTAAACAGGCAAAACCCTCCAGGCTTGCGTGAATCTTAAACACTAGGCAACTACCTGCAACAACAAATTTGCTACGAGACAAGGGCAGTAACTCACGTTTCATGGTGCCGTCATCCTCCTCCTCCTCGGATTCGTTGATCACCATGGTTCCCAGGTCAGACTCCACCATCGTGCTGGCACCGCTGTTACATATCACCGTACCACTCTCCGACTGCAGGGTACCTTATGGAACAAAATAGCACATTGGTCAACATTGTTTCCTCGGTTTGATGAAATTCACTGTCGCCCATAGCGAGGTCATGTTTTTTGTATGTACAATGTATGATGAAAAATTTCTGTATTTACAGTATAGTGTAACAGTTTTAGAAAAGTCCAATGAAAATCAGTTTTAGAAAGGTCCAATAAAAATCAGTTTTAGAAAGGTCCAACGAAAAACCGTTTTAGAAATGTCCAATGAAAAACAGTTTAAGATTTAGTAAGAAAGGTCAAATGAAGAAGAGTTTGAGAAAAGTTCAATGCAAAACAGTTTTAGAAAGGTCCAATAAAAATCAGTTTTAGAAAGGTCCAACGAAAAACAGTTTTAGAAAAGTTCAATGAAAATCATTTTTTGAAAGGTCCAATGAAAAACAGTTTAAGAAAGGTCCAATGAAAAACAGTTTCAGAAAGATCCAATGAAAAACAGTTTAAGAAAGGTCCAGTGAAAAACAGTTTGAGAAAGATCCAATGAAAAACAGTTTTAGAAAGGTTCAGTGAAAAACAGTTTTAGAAAATCCAAATGAATGAAAAACAGTTTCAGAAAATCCCAATGAATAACCGTTTTGTGCGACATACCTGCTTGTGATCCCTTCATGGTGCCGTCGTCGTTTCTCACCATCGTTCCTGCATCAACCGGCTCGTCTTCCCCACCCTTAACAAACCGCAACAAGAACTGTTGAAACAAACACTAGAAATACGATGCCCAAAAGTCATCTTTGTTGATCCCACAGAATGAAGGCCCCAGGCGTTTGTAAAGCAAAGTTGTTTCATGCAAAACAGTGTATCATAATGACATTATTATTTAGTACTTCGTTTTAAAAAAATTATAAGTTATTTTAACATCCAACCATACATGGTAAATGATGAGACATGATAAGACAAACATAATTTATTCACACTAAGAGTGTTAACTACATTATATTGTATTTTTTATACATTTTATTGAGTAAAAATGAGGAAAAAAAAAACATGCCGATGCCCGACTTACGGAGTCGTCCCCGTTGACTGTGTTGAGAGTCTGTTCCTCCTGGATCTCCCGGGCTTCCAAAATCATCTTCTGGAGGACGGCCACCGGCTTCGCGTTCTTGATAAACTCGTGCTGCAATAGTCACATCACAGCAAGGTGAATGTCACGAAAATGGTATTTGCCTTGATTACAATATTTTTAATTATTAACGAATTTTTTTCAGTAAAATTTATAGTTCTTCGTTATATGTGTTTATATTCATAGAGGATTGTTACTGTGACATATTTGACATTTTTAATGCTTTTTGTTGTTGAGTAGTCTTAAAAAAATATTTTTTTAATTTTAAACATAAAAAAAAACATGTTTTATGAACAAACCTCCAACAGTTCTACAGCAGAGCTTCTTTGGTCGGGGTTTTTGACGAGACATTTTGATACAAAATCGATGAACTCTGGCGTCCATTTATCGGGATTTCTGAATGAAGGCGGTGGCTTCGTAGGTATCATAAATATTGCCTGAAACAAATGAGCAGTTTTATTATACAGATACATAGAGGATATTTGTTGAATTTTGCCTCAGACAGCATTCTTATTCACCTTGTGACTACTACTACTTGCCAAGAGTGGCACACAATTTAAGAAAAAAAAATTTGGTTTCTATCACAATATACCCAAGTTTTTGTAATTTATTTTTTATTTAAATACCTGCCCTGTTCTGAATATTTAAAGTCCTCTTTCTATCCCAATGGATACCACTGTTAAATGACATCTTAAGATATCTAAAAATGATGTCACTACCTAAAACAATGCTAAAAATCATCAATACAATACCTTGTATGTAATTCACTACACGCTTTGCTTTGTTGTTGGTTCGTTAATAATTTATTTTGAGACTTTAAGACAATATAAACCTCTGCTTTGAAGAAGCTCTTTATGTGTTGGATATAAGTGTTGACATTTATAGTACGAGTATTTTGTGTATTTTTCGCGATATTCTAATTAAAAATTGTGTATACTGTAAATCGCAAGCAAAGCCAGCAAAAAAAAATTGAGGAAATTGAACATTTGGGGCATTGAAAGATCATAGATTCGCGGCCATTACGGGGGTGTGCGCCTCAACTGACCCCACCCCCAAGACCAGCTAGTGTAGCATTATTTAAAGTGTTTAAATGAGCCCTTTTTATTCTAAGATCATAACAGTAAGTGAAAATATTAATTTTAATTTCTTTTTTTCTTGATCAATGCAGGAGATTTAAGTTATTGATAAAAATGTGTGTGTTTTAACTCGCAGTAGAAAAAAAGCTTGCTATTTCATGAAAGCGGTTAGAAGCACCAATCGATTCTTAATCATTAAAGTTACAGAACTTACTTTTGCTGCTTGAATTTTACACCATTTTCCTCCCTTGAAAAGTATTCTAAATAACATTAGCAATGGAAGAAAACTTTTGAGACTTATTTATGATATTTTCTGTTTAGGCAAAAAAAAAAAAAAATCTTGTGTTTAGGGCAACGGTCTTAAAAAGATTAG
>Ga0224511_10002771_pt1 | contig 12080 bp, 4 predicted proteins | sample SF_May12_sed_USG_2_FD_169988 | JGI IMG/M metagenome (GOLD analysis project Ga0224511, IMG submission 169988) | Sediment microbial communities from San Francisco Bay, California, United States - SF_May12_sed_USGS_8_1 | ecosystem: Environmental > Aquatic > Marine > Sediment | place: USA... | reverse complement strand
TGCGATGCCGATCATAGCAGACCATAGCAGACCATCCCGATCATGAAACCAGAGCGAGTCCGACCGGGCTAAAATTGATGGGTCGGGGACGATCGAGTTGATCTGATCGGCAGTGGGAACCTAGCTTAAATAAGACCTCCCATGACACCTAGTTCTCCTTTCATCACCCCTAGTCGACCATTAATGGACGCAGTTGGTCGGGTTAAAGTGTGTTGAGTCAATGCTTTAACAGTACCAACTGCGTTCATTCACCGATAATGACATCAGTCATGATATTCATTTCTTATATTTACACTCGTTTCCTTTTGAGATGTTTGGTGTAAAACGGTTCTAGACAAAATATATCAAACGTAAACTCGACCAATGGCAAAGCGGGAAATGAAGTAACGTCATTGTTGTTGTTATTGTTGTTGTTGTACGTTGTTGTTGTTGCTGTTGCTGCTGCTGCTGCACATATGCGTAACTGTATTAACACAATACATAAATGAGTCAAAATATTTTTTTCAAGAGATTGCAAATATTGGAGTCAAACCCGTGACTATTCGTCTTTAAACATTCAATAAATCCTAGATAACCCCAAGAAATACGACGTAACGTGGCTTATTCATAGTTTATGATATGACTCCCACAACCAGATGTCACATTATCTTCTTCATATACTGCTTATAATTTTGTTCGCTGCAGATGTTCATATTCAACGACTCGAGCGAATCGCCGCTGGAGTAAGCGAGAGGACATTACAAATCGCTGGGAACCCATTAAATTTTGCTTCCCGTATAGCGGAAGCATTCCGGTCCACATCAAGACCCGGAAACAGAAGGGATCGAGCCACCGAGGTGATGCCCGTAAGTGTGGTGTGCCTAAGAAGGTCGGATCCCAATCGATCGCCAGGTTAAATTATACCGAGTTGGCCCGCTTTGGTTTGAGTATTTTTTTATTTTGTTCTTGTATTTCATTATTGTTACATTACAAACTGTTAAGTTCTGCGTCCGCCGTCAACAATCGATTGTTTTACCAGTCTGGAGGCCACAAAAATGACCAAAATTCCCCTTGAAGCTCTATTAGAATGATTGTCCCATACATAGGTCAAGTTAGAATCTTGATCATGTGTTCTAGAAACCAGGTTACTTGATTATGCCATGAAACAGGATTGGTAAGGTTATCATGAGACTTGGTCAGAATGACATCCAGTCAGATTATAGTCTGTGTCCTGGTGTCTATAGACTACAATACTGAGTTAATTCTTGGTTAATATTCTAAAGACGGTGGCAGAAGTTACATGACCCTGGGAAGTGCAGTTTTCTGTTAGCATCATGCTTAAACGGACCGATCGGAATTTACATGACACTGGGTAGTGCAGATATCTTTTAGTTTCATGCTGAAACGAACCAATCATAATTTGCATGACCCAGGGTGATGCATTTATTATTTAGCATCATGCTAAAAAGGACCAATCGGAATGTGAATGACCCTGTGTAGTGCAGATATCTTTTCGTATCATGCTAAAACGAACCAATCGGAATAAGCATGACCCTGGGTGGTGCATTTATTATTCAGTATCATGCTAAAACTGACCAATGGGAATAAGCATGACCCTCAGTCGTGCACTGAATTTCAGCCTCATTCTAAAACTAACCAATCGTAATTTGCATGACCCTTGGTAGTGCATTTATAATTCAGTATCATGCTTAAACGGACCAATCGTAATTTACACGACCCTGGGTCATGCAATATTTTTAGTACCATGCTAAAACAATATTTGTTTGATGCAGGGTAGTACACTTACGCACCAAAAGGTCTAAATTATTTTTAAGCATGATACCCCATGTTTCTGAAAAATCAATTGTCATGACCTTGTATTATGCTAAAAGTTTAAGCATGATGCTGAATGTTTTAGCATGATACAGGGTAATGCAATAAATACCCTAAAGGTACTTCATTGCCGTCATCAGGTGATAAACAGCATAGGAAAGCAAATATATAGAAATAGACATAGAAAGGTGTGTAAATATTGCATTGCAAAGTTATATAAGATGATTTTGTAAATAATTTTACTGTATTTACTAATGTGTCAACTGAACATTGTGAAATGAGTTACAAGTATTTACATAGTACTACAAAGAAATATTCTACATCCAATGTTTTTCCTTTGATATACAGTAATGATGTGACGAGACTGATTAGGTTATAGCACCGCGGTAAGTCATCTTACCAGGATTCATATGTCCACCACAACAAGCTATTTTATTCTGCAAATGACCGACTGTTTGCTAACATGAACAAATTGCGAGGGATGTAATTTCCTATTTTCAATTACTATAGAAATATAAGAAAAGCATAATTATTGTGACAACCATAACATAAATCAGTTCAAAATCTAATTAAACCTTGTAGGAATGTATGACATCAACAACAATTCTAAGAAATAGTATACAGAAAATAATGATATACGAGTATAATAGTAATGACAAGACAAAATATTTCAATTATCTATTATTTTTAAAAAAGGGTCTCATTATCAAAGTATTTATCGACAATTTAGAAATAAGTGGCACATTTGACATTACTGTAGATTTCCCAGTTGATTTAACCCCATACAAAGCTATTTGTTGTCTTGTAATCAGTAAAACTAGAAATATGTTGTTGTGCCCGCAGAATGAATATTCTCAGTGTTTCCCGGACAAACGTAATGTTGACAGTTTCTCGTTTGGACTCTGTGTCTGTCAATAAATTCCAATGTATAAATGTGCTTTTGTTCGGCAACACTCCGTCCCATCAATGTTAATTTTTGTTCCTAGTTGGTTTATTGCTTCCTGAGGGCCTTCCCTTTCATCAGTTTATTATTACGAGGGCTGTTCAATAAATAATGAGACTGGGCTTATATCTTTTTGTTTCGCCTCCAATTGAAATAAAACTCAAAATTATTGTAAAATATAACTTATTCCCAACTAGGTTTTCAAATTGTATAGACCAATGACAAACAATCTAGGAATAGCATGAGTTTCAATTACCATAGTTTCGCACTATCGCCCCCGTCCAAATTATTGTAAAAATGCCAGTTTTTAATGACAAAAATGTAATGCAAACATAAAGTTATTAAAAATAAAACTTACGAATCATCTAAAGCATGTGTTTCCAAAGTCTGTTGCAAATATGAAGAAATTTTAACATTAGGTTATTGAAATACGACCTTTAAAACCGATATGCACACAATGACAGAAACGTCAACGTTCAAATGCATATTGACCCTTGCTAAATAGTCAGATTATTATGTTGTGTTTTTATGAGGAAAACAAACAAAAACATTTATTTTTCTGATTATTACAAAACTAAAACACATGTTCTAAAAATATAACGTTAAATGTATAATTTACAACCGTTTTAAAGCACGCATTAGCACACTAGAAAATATAGCGTAGTTTCAGACAAAGAAGACGTCGTACAGGCGTTGCCATTTTTACAGTTTACTTAGGGGCATTTGTAATTTGATAATTATAGTCGGAACTTTAGTTTTATTAAAGAAAAACGTATATTTAAAATGTTTAAAATATTTTTAAACCAATTTGCATTATTTTATCAAACAATTAAAACAATATTATTGTCGTATTTTTTATATTTTATGACATGCGTGTGTGAGAACTGCTCAAAAACGTTGTGACGTTAAAAAGTGGGGGGGGGGGTGATAATTGCAACATGGCAATGTTGCCATGGCTGCCATTTTATAACCATTTAATAAAACTGTTTTATTTTTGAAGGTTTAATACAAAATAGATTGATATTTATTATTGTAATACTTGTATCTTTGTATTATGTAAATCGTAAAAGTTATAAGCACAGTCTCATTATATATTGAACATCCCTCGTATTCTGAGAGAAAAGATCGAAACATAGCCTGAATTAGGTCCATTTATCCACACCAAACTGAGTGCCTGGATGAACATAATCTTGACTAATTTTCAATTTTGACTTTTGTGTATCATTACATCTTTTAAGCGCCGGTCAATCTTTAACAGACGACCGCCACGGAAGAGCTACGGTTTCGTTCCGACACAGTACGTAAACTACTACTCGCAGTGTTCAGTAGTTCTCCGTATTGTAACATGTATCTTTCCTGGTAGTCCTGGTATATCCGTAGTTATCCTTGACACTTTTTTAACATTCATTTTTTGTTTACGAATAAGTACGAACCGATTTGGTTTTTATAGAGACCAGAACGTAGAAATATTCACTGTAACGTTACATGCATCAATAATTTACTAACAAAGCCTCAGTAAAGGGAAACTACTCCATCTTAAACAAACTAGAACATCATAAAGCAGTTGACAATAATATGTTACTGATTAGATAAATGTAAAATGCACGTTCCCTATCAAGTTTCGAACCCAAAGTGTGGCTGAGTAAAGAATAAAGATGAACCTTTATTTGTTTTATTTATTAATAAACAACATGACTGTAACAAGAAAACATCTACTTCATTCGTCGATTCGATGAGGTACGTTACCCTTTCATGTCGCATTCTTGACCTTTTTAGTTGGATTATTATTATAATAATAATGCATTCTAGCTCAGTTTGGTGGGATGTGAGCGGACATATGCTACAGTGTCGAATGGGAAAGTCCGAATTCACGAGAAAAATGTGCGTCAAAAAATAAAAGCGCATACACACCAGGACTGACATCCTCTTATTGACAAAAAACTCATAACATTGCTAGAATTAAACAATACAGTAATACTTATACATTCATAGATCTGAAATATGCACTACGTTTTCGGCTTACTTCAATTTACAGTAGTTATTCCACTCTTTTCAATCCAAGAAAATTTGATTTCTGTTAAAGGATGTTCTTAAAAAACGTCTTTCTCGTTTGATGGAAATTCGCTTTGCGTCTACGGAAAGATGTGAAAGCATCTCACACTCAAACCAAATACCATTGGTCAAGGTTGACATAGAAGGCTGGTGTATTAGGGTACTGGTAAAGCGACGGTTTTAATAAGACGACCTTGGTATACGGTGCACGTTTGAGGCCATAACAGAGAGGCGTAGGGCTCTGTTTTGAAACTTTTTCAGAAAGGTCGATAGTTTGTTGTTTTAATCAGTTATTGGATAAAGTCAACAGCTACCCGTTAACTGGGCAGTTGTAACAACCAACAACACTTGTAGTAGGTTGTTTTATTTATTTGATTATATTGTCAACAATGCCAAAACAACATTTATGATTGAACAAAATCATCAAACATTAAAAGCAATCTGTTTCGCAACATATACTGACGCTAAAAAGAAAGTGTGCAATTTACAAATGCACATAACTTTCTACTTTATACAATGTTTAGGAAAAACATTTTACATACCATGGTAAATATAATATATAATGTGTTATTTGTATTGCAATTGTTCTATGAAAAAAGTATCGCATTGCTATGAATCAAATGTACATTACGCAAAGTGCAGTTTTGCAGTGTACCTTTTGAATTGTATTATACAATTTAAAACTAAATGAATTTTAAATCACTTACGTAAAAACATTTCGAAATAATACATTTGGATGGGACTGAGCATTTATTCAAATTTGACTAATCAATGCGTGTTTGCTACTCGTGTCTTACATATACGTTGGCGTCACTGACGCCGTTAAGCAGTTGTTTTGTCACATGGACACAACTTGGAATGACCTATAACACTACAATTGATATTTTATTAGTTAGGACCTACTGCAATACAGCTAAACAAATGCTAACAAACAACGTCATGATCAGTGTTTGACGTTAACGCAAGAACGCCAATAGTTGCAGACACGAACAGTTAATGTTGTTGTGTTATTTCCATCTTGTCTGTTAAAAAACATAAAACTATTCATGAAGAAGATTAGTTTTAAAAATTTATATTTTACCTTTACCAGCAACGCCTTTGAAGCGTTAATAATGACCCCGATAACCGCGTGATTTTAATTAGAAATGAAACAATTGTAAAGACTGAATGTCTATAAATAATTTGATTCCATTTAAGCTTAGATTTTCTTTAAGAAATATACAATATTTTGTTCTAAACAACTGCGCACAAGTTCACACTTTCGTTTTTAGCTTTAGTATATAAAGGGCATAAAATAGAAATAAGTGTATATAATAATGCATTTACCTTGTCTTACAATTACAAATAGTTGCAATATTTGAAACAACCACAAATATACAATTGTACCGGTATTCGTAAATGTACATACTTTTTTACTGTCACAATTTTATTAACACTATCTATACTGTGAAAAATAAGTTTAGCACGGGAAAATAATTACAAGTATAATAGTTTTTTTAACAAATGCTCAGAATGAAACAAAATAAATGGATGGTTGACAAATAATTATTTATTTAACAATTGTTCTTGTCGTTGTACAGAACTGATCTGTTATTCTCTGATATGAAGAGATTACGACGTGAGATTAACGTAATATAGCGGTCTTCATTGGGAGTAGATTTCCGAGGCCAACCAGTTAACGGGCGGTCTTTTAACGATCCTGTTGCGTTGAATTTTGTCCGAAGACGTGAAATTGTACAGTGGTTAACACCAATATTACGCGCCACATGTGTCACGGCCATTCCGGCTTCAAGCATGTCTAAAGCCCGATTACGTTGCTCTAACGTCATGCTGCGGTTCTTTCCCATTTTAGAATTTTACTCATCTAACAATAGACTTTTGATAATTTTTGCAATTTGATCACATTGCACATGTTTTTTAGATTGAATATGGATTCGTATTGTGTAAACCTAACTACCATACAAAAACCTAACGTCGCACGTGGATAACATTTTGAATTAAAATACGGATGAAAATTAAGTCGGATTATATTCCACGTGGCCTGTCCGTTATGAATAATCAATGATATTTGGATACATGTTTATAGCTTTAGCAAACCAAGAACATAAAAATATGTGCTAAATTTATTTTTCACAGTATATTATAAACTACATGTAAAGGTATCTAAGCATACAATCATAATGTGCACATTAAAACTAGCTTACACCAATTTCTTCAGTAATACAGTTTAAGTCAATTTCTTCTAAGTCAGAAATATTTTTAGCAAAAGCAACCCATGGATTGTTTTATCCCAAGATGAAATTAAATACAACCGTTTGTATTGTATGTGACTCTAATAACTGACAAATAAAATAAAATACAATTAGGTTAGATGAGTTTACACAAGAATGTTCAATGTAGAAATGTTTACACACTAACTTTAAATGATTATTATATGAACATTTTGGCCAATATTTTAAGCATTGGGCTACGCTGGATATTGTTAGGAACAGATGTCAATAATTGAAAATAAATTACTACAGTTTATGTTTTTTATAACAACAAAAGTCGGTGAGGGAAGTCCCTTTGTGATGCCTTTTAATATACAGCCAAAGGAAACAACTTTATGCCACTAAATATATAATAATATATTTAAAGAGACAATGTTATGGGTTCGCTTAAATTATATTTAAAAAAAGCAATTGATCAAGTAAAAAACAATTTATAAACACTAAAAAGAAACATTGACCATATATTTTTAAAGGAATACTGGAAGGAAGTGTTGACATTTATCATCAATCTATGATTGACAATGAATATATTGTATATAAGTTTACTTTATTTTAATTCAAAATTCTTTGTACACTTCTATTATTGTAATATGCATAAAAAGTGATTGTAAGGCAAGACCTTCGTAATGGATGCACAGATTTGCAGCTAGAAAGAGGTTTCAAAAACTTTATTTTATTGAAACATATGTCATTTACAGACAATCCACCGGACCGCTTTTCACATTTTTTTTATTTTATAAACAAGATTGAAATTGTTCATTCAATTCATATTAAAGGGAGATAATAAGGTGTAAAATTACTTCCCTTTAATTTAATTTAAGCAAATTAGGGTAACTTGCATTTCTTGATCCACCGTTGAAAAGTAAAAGCATAATATATATCACATTTTAATGAAAAAATATTGTTTATATTTTCATAAAAAAAATAAAAATGTGTATCCTTCATAGTCCATTACAAAGGTCTTACCTTAAAATATATGTTTCGACTTATGTACTTATTCTATAACAAATGTTTCCTGACAAAATATATGTAATGTCTTATGTTTGTGTTTCTTTCAAATTATCAGTACACTATAGGTAAATCAATGATTTTGGTGACAAGCGTAAAAATATCACAAAGACATTGCACTAACCCTGAAAGACAAAAGACAACATTAAGAACTGTGAAATGTAGAAAAATACACACTTAAGTAGATCTACCATCTTAAATTTATGCATGATTTGTGTCAGCGTAAAAGGTACACTAATTATAAAGTAAAAGATAAACGTTTGTATTGGTCTAGAATTCATGCGAAATAGCTCATGCGAGAAATTAACACTTCCATGAAAAGTCCTACTTTCACATTATTTTGGAATGTGTAATTATAATAATAAAAATAGTAAAAAATAATTATAATTATATAATTAAATAAGTTAACCTCATGACCCCTAGTTCAGAATATGTCCCCTAGCTACACCTCATTATCCTTAGATGACTTCTTATGGCCCCCTAGATGACCTCGCATGACCTTCCATGATCATCAAGTGTGGAACTCCCATAATCGCCAAATGTGGACATGACCTCTAGTTGACCCCTCACGACCCCTAGTTGACCTCCACATCTGTGGAAGGTGGCAGGATGACCCCGGCAGTGATTGCCTCCTTTTCCAGACCAGCCAGTTGTCTGAAACAAAAATGCATACATTTGTGTGTTTGTGAAGTTGATTAAATCCCCTGTCACACCAAACGGCGATGCCACAGCAGTTGTACAGCGTTCTGAAAAACTATCAGCGCGCTGTGGGGTCGCCGCGAAATACGCCTAATATATTCATATTGCCAGTTTTAGTGTGTACACAAGGTCCTCACAGCGTCCTCATATTTTTAAGAGTTGTTAAAATGTTTAAAATCACGCAGGACTTGCAACATGTTTAGTAACACACATTTACTAAGTAGTGTACATTGTACATCGAATAGCCTATATAATGATGTGATTTAGATATCTCGTTGATGTTTATTTTTGTTAAACAACTTATCATTAAAAAAAAAGGCAAACTATGGTCGAGCATGACGGTTCCATTTCAATCATTATAATAATTATATTGAAATACATTTAAATGATGACTTATAGTAAATTCAAATAGCATTGCAAATGCCAAATAAGGGATTTTCAAGGCGTCTTTACAGCATGCACGCGGCGCGCCCACAACCCGCCAACGGCACTCTAGAAGACCCTACAGCGTTGCCACAACTTCCTCTTAGCGCGATGTCTATAAGGCTTTGCAAACGCCAAGCTGCGGTGTTCGTTTTGAGCATGTCCAAAATAAACACTGCTGCATGGCGTTGAAAACGATTGCACAGTGTCATCACAGCGTTTCCACAGCGTTGCTGGCGACTGCACAGCGCGCAACTCGGCAATTTGCAACACTTTTGAACGCTGTGGAAACGCTGTCAGGACGCCCCTCTAGTGTGACTGTGCTTTAACGATTTGAACACACAGACAAATAGTACCCCGTCGATTTGACCTTAAACACGTCCAGATTAAAGAACAAGATGCTACTGTCAATATGATTTATTATAGAAGCACATTTATTTAATAAATTTAACAACATACATACATATGACAAATTGGGTGTTTTACTAAATTTTAATGTTTTATTAAATGAACATCGTTTAATTATGAGAACGTAATTATGGACTCAAATATGTAATGATGTTTAAAAACACCATAGTTCCAGAAGCAATACAATTTTACATAAAAGTTAAAATATGAAGGTGTGAAAAACAACATACAGGCTGAAATACTTTGATCCATGATATATTAAGGCCGCCAAAAGGTGGGCATCGTATAAGTCTCTTTTCATCTCACACTAATTGTGCCGCCGACCAGAAGGTGTTAACGATAGCGCCAAGCACTTGAGACATTCACTCGTTACCGATAATGGCCGCATCTACTCAATAACTGTGAACGAAAGGCCTAATCCTAAGTACAGTGTGACAAATTATCATAACGCCGATGAAGGGAACGACTTCTAGACTTATGGGGAAATTAACTAACGGGGTACTGTTTGTCCGCCTGTCCAAAAATACGGGGTACTGTTTGTCCGCATGTGAACATCTATGGGGTACTATTTGTCCGCATGTGCAAAAATGATGGGGTACTATTTGTCCGGGGTACTATTTGTCCGGTACCCACTTGGCATAGTTAATATTAATGCTTTGGTCAGCATATCTTAGCATATAAAGAAGAGTGGCCTGGAATTTTGCCATAATCACTGACACAGAAAGTGTAAAACCTTGAACTAACACAATGAAGTCATCTTAACAAATAGCTGTAGAAATTATGTCGTGACCATATCCTACACAATGTATAGATGTCAGCCAATGCTTAACCTGTGTCTTCTAGATTGCTACTGAGTTAGGCCCCATTTTCAATTTTAATCAACCAAAGAAGTTTGCATGGCTGAGGTTTACATTTGAAAATAGGTTAAAACACATTTGTTCATTTTTTGATTCTTTGCATTTGTGTTAGACTATCAAATGATTTCTCATATAAAAAAATAATGTTTATTAAACTTTCGATAAGTGTGTAATTGCAACAAAATGATAATATTAAATGACAATCAAAACACAACTGAAAAATAATTAACCATTTGTAAAGAATATACAGAATGTATGACTTCAATTTCAATTTGATTCAGTATATAATTATGAATAATAAACAAGGCAATAATCATAATAATAATCTGTAAACAGCTATTTTTTCTTAAAAAGAATCTCATTATCTAAATAATTACCTACATTTCCAGTATAACAAGTAATTTATACAGCTATTTAGTAACCATTAACTTAAGAGTTTTTGTTCTGTCTCATATTTAAGTAAACCATTCTGGTTTTCTGCGTAGGTTGATTTTCATATAAAAAAGCTTATGGTTTTGCCTACATGTTTGTGTAAAAAATATAATATTAGCCTCTCAATAAAAAGGTGTCAGACACAAGCATTATGCTTATTAGATTTTTCTTCTTAGTTTTTAATTTGTAAATCAAGTGGTAATCCTTTGTTGTGTTTGGGAAGTTTTTGGAACAAATGTTTTTCCATAGAATTTTAATGAAAACCAATATAATGAAACATAGCCTCCGACTTCTAAATGTTCATTACTAACAAGACACTTTGAAGTTTTTTTCCAACTGCAAACTGAATACAATGTGGCCTTTAACCTTCCAAGACTAGGTAAACGTAAGCTTCAAATGACCGACTTCCTCAACAAATCAACCCTAAATTGCCTACATTAGTCATTCTTAGCTTGGTGACTTTTACCCTATACAGACATATTTTTAGCTAAGCAAACCTGAACTTTGACAAAAGTCTCACCTGTGAACTTAAACCTCGGACCTAATTTCTCACCATGGATTTGACCTCCAAATCTTATTTTCTCAGTTTAGAGATATTTGACATCAAATGACCTACTTTCTCAGCTTAAAGATATTTGACCCCCAATGAAGTAATTTCTCAATTAAGAGATATTTGACCTCCAATGACCTACCATCTCTGTTTGGAGAATTTGACCTCCAATGACGTACATTATCAGCTTCAACATATTTGAACCCCACCCCCAATTACCTATTGTCTTAGGTTTGAAATGTTTGACCTCCACAGACCTATTTCCTCAGCTTAAAGATATTTGACCTCCAATGACATACTTTCTCTGCTTGGAGAATTTGACCTCCAATGACCTCAGCTTGAACATATTTGACCTTCAATGACCTAGGTTTTAGCTTGAAGATTTTCAGCTTGGTAACTTATACCTCTAATGACATACCTTCTAAGCTTGGTGACGTTCAACATAAAAACAAACCTTCTCAGCTTTGTGACCTTTGACCTCAGCTCTTTGTCATATTCACGTATCTTGGCGACCTCAGTCCAAGCCTCCTCTTGTTTTGATTGGTTGATGTGTGAACGCAGGTACAGACCATTCCACAGGCACTAAAGAAGAAAAAATGTTTCTAAACACTCAGATTTGCATGTAA
>Ga0224511_10002770_pt1 | contig 12080 bp, 2 predicted proteins | sample SF_May12_sed_USG_2_FD_169988 | JGI IMG/M metagenome (GOLD analysis project Ga0224511, IMG submission 169988) | Sediment microbial communities from San Francisco Bay, California, United States - SF_May12_sed_USGS_8_1 | ecosystem: Environmental > Aquatic > Marine > Sediment | place: USA... | reverse complement strand
TTACTTAGACGTAGAAAGCATTTAATTTAGGTACATTTAAATAGCATGTCACACATGCTCTGTCGACCACCCTCATAGACTCAATGTCATGTACACGTTGCACCAGATGTATTACAATTACAATACAATATCATTGTGTTTTTACCAGAAAATATCCATTTCTAGTGAATAGCTTTCCTCTTCTTGTATTTTATTCCTGTTGTCAAATGTTAATAATCCGTATATTTGGTGTTCTTTATACACTTCAAATTATCAAAATACCTTCAAATTTACTCATTGAAAAGCATCAAATAAACAAATTTGTATATGAAATTCCGATTTGTTTTCTTGATCTGTTTTCAAGTGGAACACTTTCAAGTAACAAGGATTACGGCAATAACTGTTTCACACATTGTTTTAGTTAAATCTGGCTTTAAGAGTATTACTTGCAGCCTTAACTGCTGGTCAAGGTAGTTTATGCGATTATGGAATTAAGGGAAGCTCACGCAGCTTAAACTTGACCGCTTGCCTCACTTGCACCTAATCTTAACAGCATTTAATAACACGTTTTCGTCTCCATTTACTTATTTGGGGTAAAAATATAATAATAATAAAAATAATAATAATAATAATAATAGTAATAATAATAATAATAATAATAATAATAATAATATAAACTCATATTCTGTGATTATTTTGTGTGTAAAGGTGTGGCCAGCAATCTTATTGTGTCCCTCGGCGAAAAAAATAGAACCATGCTGGAAAAAATAATATTATTTGTTCAACCATATGAATGGCTTGTTTTTTAATCAACAAATGTTCCATTTTTAGAATAAATGCGCCAAATGTGCCTACATGTGTTTTTGGGGAATCTAGTGTTTGCATGCAGCGTTCGTATCACGAATGTTAGTGCAAGTCATGGTAATTAGATTGTCTGTCAGCGGGTCGCAGGATCTCCTAGAAGACCTGTTCGACATACCCTTACGCGTCCAAGACCCACAACAATGCTAATTGGCTGATTAATCCCGGCACGCACATGGGTCTCGTGCAATTAACGCGCGTGCGTCACCAGCTGTGACGTGAAATCCTGACTGACGGAGTCAACGTATAATTAGTACGTCGGACAATTAAGTAATGGGTGCTGTGGGGAGGTCGGGAGGTCGATAATAATTGAAAGTGAAGGCACGAGACATCACGATGGGGCCTGGCGGGGCAAGATATGGCCTGCCGGTCTTTGTTTGGTAAATAGAGGACGTATTGTCAACCATTCAGCCGTTGAAACATTCTGAGTTATCATTGTAGTTTTTATTATATTGTGAATAATGTTTATTGCAATCTATCATTTTCAAACGGGAGAAATATGGGATAAAATAATTCACATCGATTTATCACTGTTTACATCTTTTTCGAAATAAATCATCGTTTTGTTAAGCTGACAATGTCTCTTAAACGTGATAATGTACATAAAGAATAAAGCTCCGTGGAAATCAATTGACACGTGTTTTACTGATCTAAATGTTCAACTTAAATTAACAATTTACATTTACTTCCTTTCTTTCCTGCTCCCATTCTGTTTTGAATCTAAGACATTTTAGATTCAATATTAAAAGAACCGAAACGCCTAATGAATTCCAGTGGCTCTATATTAAAAGGAAATGGATTTAGATTTTCAAACATTAAAATCTCTGGGCATTATTTCTTGAAGCAGCTTGTGAACTGAAATCCCTGGACACAATGGGTTCGCATTAATCAATTCTCCTCGCCTTATGACAGTATCGTCCATCTTGACAATATAATGAGGTTTTAAGCTGGTTTCACAAAATGATGGGCTTTACACTGTGCCGATAAAATCAAAATTGCCCAAATTTTGCGGATAATTCGGCCATCAACAATTATATACTTTGTTTTTTTAAACGTATGAACGCATGTTAACAAAGCATACATGCAAGTAACAAAAATAAATAATACGGGTGTAGTCTCTTACCTTTATGTACACACATGCAAATCAATGACAACTTTGAAACGGTGCAGTAAACTAGCACGGCAGTATTAAAGCAGTCATTGTGCTAAGGAAACAGAAGATCTATAAGGGACCTTCTATCGACGCCATTTTAGATAATTGCAATGACCTTCCAGGCGCGGGGTTAAACATTTTGTAAGTGTGTTGTAACTCAACCTAAAACAAACAATAATAAACAAACACTGGATAATAGCAGCGCTGTGTTTAAGCACTTGACAAAGAAGAGATAACGTCGAAAAAACAAACGAATAAAAGCACGAACAGAACGCCCTGGCTCTTTGACACCTTTTAATGGTGGTTATCATTTGCCAAAAAGGCACTCCATGTCTTCCTTTATTCCTAAAGAAATTGTGAAGCGTCTTGAGATGATTTTGTTTTTGTTTGAATAGAAAAGCAGTAATTTAGAAATTAGCGTTGATCACAAAAGGACAAGAAAATAAGAAAAGTAACCGTTTTCCGGCTGATAATATCTCATTTACATATGATTATATTCTTCCCACTGCGAGGTGGTGAGAAGAAAACGGTCCCGATTACAGGGTAATGGATGATTTAGGGTTCCTTTAATTTGTTCTAACATCGGGGGACAATTTACTGTACAAGATAATATGCGGGTATCTCGTCTACCGCTTATGGCGAATGGGAGGGCGGATATTGTTCTTTTATATTGTGTAGAAGCCCAGATTTCAATGCGGTGATTTGAATGCGTTTATCTGTGGCACTATTTTCCACGTATTTTATTTCATTGGCGCATTCGCATTTATAAGAAAATGACAAATGGAAATAAAATTACAACGACCTAAAGAATTTTGTAGGTTCTTGCTGCTAACTGGTCGATTTCAAATCGCAAACTTATGCAATTATAGAAAAGAACGTTGCTAAAATGATTTGAAACGCCTTCAAACAAATACAATATGTACCAATAACATATGGCAGCAATCGGCACTGTGTACTTTGTACGTGATGGTACATGATCGAACAACCAGTGCCCGGTGAGCAATTATTTGCGCCATGGACACAGGAAATAAAAGTCCACCTGAGTCCGGTACTGTTGGCTCCAATTAATTAGAACCTGTGTGTTTGTATTGCTGAGGTGTGCTGGCGTTTAGCACCACGTTCCGTTACAATTCTTTCTCCGAGGTCCAGATCCGTTTGTTGTTCAAACACCAACTTGAGAAATGAACATGGTCAATATTTGTTCTCACGGAATCATAGTCAATTAGTCAGTACAGTGTACATTAATTATTTACCAATTGAATAATGATGACTAAATAAAGTGTTATTCGAATTAAATTAAGTGTTATTTTCATAAATACTTCAACACCCCAGTTATTTCATCCTTGCTAGTTTTCTAGTGCAGACAAACATGCCTGCTTTTTCTTAGACGTCTAAATGATGTGTAATTGTACCGATGTTTTTTATTTATTTTGTACACCAAGGGGCGGTTTGTTTATACATTTATAGAATACCTGCGTAACGCCAGATATTGTCGAGTTAATTACCAGTCAAATTTTCTCACAGTAATCACAGAAATTTATATCAATATTTTTTCAATTATTCGGAACGGCGTATTTGCTAACACGACCCAGGTCTGTTAAGAGCATTTACACAAGAAACAAAACAATACTGCCAACGGCCAAACTAATGAATCTTTTGTATGACCAAGTACGAAAACATTACTATACAAATACTATATTATTGTATCATGATTTCAGATCAATACGTCCAGGCCCTTTGAATAACAGTTCCCATTATATTTCGCTCACTTATAGTATAGAATTGCCTTAGACTTTGCCGGGATCGACTGAAATCCATTCATGAGTTCTAAGCCAATACAACTGTTTCCGAGTTAAGACAATGTTGCGTCGATTTGTTCCAGTAAATATATTTTTCTTCGCGGAAAATGAATGTAACTTCTATCGAGCTTTAAACTATCGATTCCAGTAATAAAAGAATTTAAAAAAAGATAAATATTTGCATACAGTATATTAAAATAGATATGCCAACTCGCCAAGTGTTGACAGGTTAAGTGAAATAGGATTGTCTAGTATTTTAAAACTCTCCACTGATAATACATTGGTACATTTAAATTCTGCATGCTTTACACGAATTGCCTATACATTATTTCTAAACGCTCCAAAATATTTTAAACCAAATTATGAATGTTCAAATTAAGATATAAAGTAGTTTCTAATACATAAATGGTTGTAATATGTACGCGCATTTGGTCTAAGCGCCATTTCAGCGTAACAGTTAAAACCAGCGGCTTATTTCAAACGCTTTAATTATCAAATAAAATCATGAAATAAAAACGAGCAATAAATAAGTTCCGTATTTTTATTATTTCGTTTTATACGTTGAGATCATAACAGCTGCTTAATAATGATCGATGAAGCACACGAATAACAAGGTTAAAAAGAAACAAACATTTTGACAACCAGAGGGGAACAACACTTACACGCACAATTACAATAAAGTATGACAAATCTTACAGTAATGAGACAATGATGGATATAGTTATATCGACCAACCTGAGTGGGAAACACAGATTTCTGAGGGGTTATCATTTATGAAATAATCAAATGCCAGTAGTAATGTGTCAAATTCTTTTTGTGTCTTGTCAATAAATTGTGTCACAAGTTTGTTAAGTCAAGAACATAATTTTTAAGTTCTATCAATGCATTCAATTCACATATAACATGCAAATACCGATTAATACTTAAATTTAATTTAGAAAGCAACTTTCTAACGTGAGTTAATGTTCCAAATAGCACATTTTGATTATTATATACACAAACATTTCCCTGAACAAATCTACTTTCAGTTTCAAAGTACAAGATCTGAGAGAGTTTCTCTCAAACTTTACCGAAATAGTTTCATAAATATTCATATACAGGTGAGATAGATGGAACAATGCTGTAAAGTTTCAGACCCTAATGCTGTAGCATTGTTCGGAACACTTTTGGTCCATAAATATCACAGTGTTTTAGTTTGGGGTTTTATTCCCGGTCAGACAAATAGATCACTGGGACGGTTACACATATCTGACACATCAATGTCTGTCTGGTCGAGCGTGTAACTTCCGGAAGTGGTGGTCGAGCCGCCATCGTCCTCGTTTGATCTGAATGAACTTCCGCTGTCATGACGCATGCGCAATGGCATCGTGTTTGTAAAATACGGATCCCTCCAGGATTCCGAATGTGAAAGATTCAATTGTTTTGAGTAAATGTTTCTATTATTTTGAGCACTATTTATTGCGTTGGAGAAGTTTTTGATGGCAAGTTTATTGTTTTGAAGTGGTTCACGATTGGTGTACACGTTTTGAGTATGTGCCCTATGAGCTGCAGGTCCCGGATGCACCGGGGTGCTCTCGCGCATACCGGAAGTGGGAAGACCGGAAGTTGGCAGGCCGCCATGATATCGCGGTTGTGGAAGAAACGACACGTGGCGCTGGCTGCGGTCTAGGCTGCCGAATATACTCTTGTCTTCTGGAAATGGAAGAAACATAACTTGAGAACATAATAAAGATAAAAAAATACCGATATTCACATAAAGAAAATTAATTTAACATGGTAAAATATACTTTTTATCAATCTTTATATAATTATCGAAGAAAAATGTTAAATTTGGAAAGGGAAAAAATATTTTTAAAAAACAAACACCATTTTTAAAGATAAACAGAGGGATATTTTGAAGACGTTCGTTTTTGTAGTAAGACAGAAGATCACACCAACCATTTACAGGTGAAGCCGTGGAGACGTCCTCCTCACTGCCGCCTCTGCCACTGTCGCACGTGGCCGTGTCACGTGACGTCTCGCTCTCGCTGTCTCCGACCGGAAGTTGCCGAACCTGCAGCAGGCGACATTTGGGGTGAATCGATTACGTTATTTCGAGACTTAACCTGTTTATCTCAAAGTGTCATCTTTGTTTTTGTAGAAGTTAAAGAGAAAGAGATGCATATGACTGATAGTAGTTAGAAAAGTGTTTTATCTGTTGCTGTGTCTTTGCAAAATGGAGCATAGCTGTTATAAAGTGAACGCTTACTAGATTGGATCTGACATCTTACAGTTGTGTCAGTAATTTGAAATTAAATAAGCCCTTAAAATTTAACGTTTTTTGTTTAAAAACGTTTGAACTAATGATAGAACTTGACAAGCAATCATACATGCAATTTTAATTGCACTATACCTTAACTGCTGTTTTCACGAAGCAGAAATTGGTTTGTCATTGCGATTAAACGAAAATGATTGATAAAACAAAAACGCTCGACACATTTCTTATTCAATCAATCAAACTTTAAACAAAAGAATGTTCAAATTATCTAGAAACAGGGTGAAAAGTTTAGTAACATAAATAAACAGTACAAAACATAATACAGAGGCAACTAAACGTAGTATTTTTCTTATAAATGTAATGCTATAAAATTGAGTTTCCTCCTTTTTCCAAATTATCTTTTATGATAAATTCCTCCAGATATACATTACAAAAATATGAAGGATTAAACATAAACTAATTTTTCTGCATTGAGTTCAAATATCATATTTGGAAAACATAAATGTTTAAAATGAATAATCATAATTATATCCATGTTAATAAAACGAAGAATCAACAGTAACTTAAATCTTGAAATAATATTGAGGTCCAGGTGGATATGGTACGAAATGACCTCGTGGTTAAGGCCATAACGACTGGGGTGCGAACTCACCTCGGTGTTGTTTTCCCAGACGCGTGTCTTCGCCTCCCACAAGTACTGCTGCAGTTTGAGCGCCTTCATGTGGGAGTCGATCTTCTCCCGTGTCTGTAGCGCCAACGTCGGAGGCCCGTGCTGGGGTACGCCGCTAGGAGGCGCGTCATAGAACCGCTGGAAATGGCGATAATGTTTTTTAAATACATTTTTTATGTCATTTTGTTTACAACTGTCTATGATGTTGTTGTTGATGCAGCTGCAGATTCCTTATGAAACTTCTGCTGCTGTAATTGTTGTTGTTGTTGTTGTTAGTTAGATGTTGTTGTTGTTGTTGTTAGTTGGATGTTGTCGGCTGTTGTTGTTGATGGTGGGTTTTTTAAACGTTGCATACCAATAAGGTCAAAACAAAAGATTTCTTATCAGTGTAGTAAAATCGAAGCCGTTTTATCAATAGCACATCTGTGGACAAAACACAGGAACAAAAGCTGGGGCCACATGTGTAAGCCCGCTCAAGTGGGTTGTCTTTTTGTGTCTGTCTAGTAAAGCTGCGACAATCCCCAGAGCGGGGAAAGGGGGGCTTAGATAACGTTCACATATGGTTCGGCGCTACTCGGGGAGAATATGAGGCCACACTAGAGCTATAAACAGTTGATTAAAGTCTTATTTTTTCTTATCAGATCATTGAAACAAGGATTTTTTACGGCGCGAACATATAAAATTCAGGGGAACTGTTCAATATTTTAAGTGACATGCGGAGTTGATCAATACAGCGTGAAATAAAACAACGATTTCAGACACAATGCCTCTTTTATATGTCCTACCAGAAAACAGATATCATGAATGACAATCTATTTAAAAAACGAAATTTATGAGGCCGGACTTCATTAAAAGCTGGGGGAACGCATTGTTTCGGGAATATCACATTACAATTTCCTAAGTAATGAATCTGAATCCATTTCTGGGAATAACAAATGACAAACCTAATACAGTGGAAGTTTCATTACCCTTGTTAATTGAATGTCAAATGCATACTGGGTCCTGTCCAATCATAGCTTAGATTTATAGCATTCATATTGAACGTTATCAAAATGTTTGGTTCATACTAATATTATGTATAGTTTGTACTTACGTTTTGCAAATAGTCGTCTGTGCTGGATTCGCCTGTTCGGCCTCCTTCAAGGCTATTCAAAGAATACTCTAACGAAAAGCTGACTTCCTTCTTTTTCTTGTTTCCTTGCCCATCCTCGGACCCTTGCACTTCCGTTTCCGGTGGGTGCGAATCCGAGGCCGACGAAATGCCCGAGTCGGAATACCTCGCGCTCAAGTCCTCGTGGTTCTTTCGCCGATCCGTGCTCCGTAAAAACAGAATGAAGCCGATTATAGCAACAGCTACTGCGACTGTTGTTACTATGACAACAACGGATATGATGATGTACTTGTTACTGGTGTCGCTCTGCACGGCCTTTGCGCCCATGCCGTTGGTGTATAACAGGGTCACTTTAAGGGTCACTGTCGAGGACAGAGGGATTTCGCCTTTGTCGGATACCTGTACGGAGAGGGTATACGTGGTATCTTCTTTGATATCTATATAGTTAACAACATTTATTTCCCCCAATGTGGAATCAATTTGAAATATGTTGTCGTCATTTCCGCTTAAGATCGTATACACAAGCGTTCCATTGTCCCCGAAATCTGTGTCATAAGCGGCTATCGTCGTCACGACACTGTAGCCGTCCATTTTGTAGGGAAATGTCACCGTGTTGTTGGTGTCGTTTGGAAACGTCACCTGAGGCGCGTTGTCGTTCACGTCTGCGACGTAGATGGTGACAGACTGCGTGCTGCTCAGAGCAGGGACGCCCTGGTCAGTCACGGTGACCGGGATGTCGTAGCGTGACTGCTGTTCTCTGTCCAGCGGCCGAGTGGCATAGATTACACCAGTTGAGGTCATCACGAAAGGAACGGGAGTCTCTAGAGGAGCCATTTTAAAACTGACCTTAGCGTTTATGCCAATGTCCAAATCCTCAGCGTTCAACTGACCAACAGTTGAGTTTGCAGGCTGATTTTCAAGGAAAGTAAACTCGGGCCGAGTAGGGATGATAACGGGTGGGTTGTCGTTTACATCGACCAAGGTCAAGGACACGGTACATGTGCCTGTTCTTCTAGGAAACCCTTTGTCAACAGCCAACACTCGGAACACACGAATTCCAGCTTCCTCGCGATCAAGGTCAGTTTTCATGGTGATCACACCCGTGGAGCTATCTATTGCAAAGTCACTGTTCGGGTTTTCTAGAACATATTCAATAGTACCGTTAAGTCCAGCATCCAAATCGCGAGCGATAACTCTAGTGACAATTTCATTTTTCATGTTCTCGTTCTTAGACACCGCATACACGGTGTTGCCGTAAAAATCCGGCGTGTTATCATTGACGTCGGTGACTCGCACGAATATTGTCCTGGACGAGAATTTCTGTGGTGTCCCAAAGTCATGGCAAAGGACCGTCACATTGTGCATTGGTACCGTTTCACGATCTAAGGTTCCCGTTGCGATAACTTTAAATCCACGATTCTGAAACTTCTCCAGCGAAAACACGGGGTTTGTGATGTTACAAGCAAACATGCCATTGTCCCCCTTGTCGGTGTCTGTGACGTCAACATGAGCGATGAAGAACCCACTTTGTTGGTTTTCCTCGACATCCACGAAGTCAATGCTTCCTGTCTTGAACAGCTTGATGTCTATAGTCGGTGCATTGTTTTCGACATCATTCACGGTGACTTTAACGACTGTTTCACTGACATGAGGCGAAACCCCATTGTCACTAGCTTCAACGATGAACTCGTACATCTCTGCAGATTCGTGTTTTAACTCAGCAATCACAGATAGATCACCTGATACAGCATCCACTGCAAATAGGCGCTCAATCATGTCCAGGTTCGACTGTCGTTTTATCTGGTACCTCACTTTACCATTGTCGCCAGTGTCTAAATCTTTGGCGGACAATGTAAGAATAACCGTGTTAGGAATGATTGTTTCGTTAATACTGACTGTATATTCCGCTTTGTCAAATACTGGCCAATTGTCATTAAAGTCAAGAACGTTGATGGTAAATGTTTGTGTAGCAGTTCTTGCCACGGGTTTACCCTTGTCGGCAACGACTAAACGTAGATCATAGCGACTTTGGGACTCTCTGTCTAAGGCGCTGTTTAATTTAACTTTGAAGGCGATACTCTTGTCCTTCTTTGTCGCAACAAGAACGAATGGGTTGCTTTCAGGGAGAAGGACATATGTTTGGATAGTATTGTTAAAATCGGTGTCGTTATCCGTGGCTGTGGCAATGTCATATTCTGTACCAAGATCAGTGTTTTCTAAAATTGCTATTGTCTGTTTCACGTTTGTAAAATACGGTGTTTCGTCATTTTCATCCTTAACGTTCACTGTTACTGAAACGATGTCGAAAAACTTTTGCCCTACGACAGAAACTTCAAATTTCATCTGGCATTGTTCGAACGCACAAAGTTTCTCGTGATCTATATTCTTGTCCGATGTGAGTAGAGCACCATTTGTTCTGTTGATCTGAAAAAATTGTGTGAATATATTCACTTCGTAAAAGTTAAACTCAACAGTTTCTGTCGTATTTTTAAGCACGTCGGTGTCATTTGCAATGTTTCCGACGTAAACGCCAAGCTGTCTGTTTTCTGTGACGTTGTAAACGACGTTAAATTCTGTGAACTCTCCATGCACACTCCGTAGAAAGACGAAAACCACACACAGGCAGAACGCCACGTCAAACGTCATGTTGGGACACCGGTGGAATCACGCGCATAGCACACTGAAATCAGACAAACACGCCGTCTTAGAGTATACATCAATCTTCCGCATCCCTGGTTCCTCAGTGGCAAAGAAGGTAAACCACTAAATGAGTAATCTACAATAAAACAAACATTATTGGTCACGTCCAAGTGCAACTAGCTTTTCGGTGACGTTAAGCAGTAAAGACCAGGTGGTTGCGGCAAACAAAACGAGCTTTGTACCCGACTTTATCCTGTGTGGACACTAGGTCTTAAAACCTCTGATACTGTATCGCCGATGTAAAGTTTATTTGACTTAACACTTTTGACTTTTTGTTCGCTTACTTAAGCAAACATGAATTACTGGCGTTATGATAATCGAAAATCATGCGAAATGGTGGTAATCTGCGGCAAATTAATCCAGAAAAATGCAGGAACAAAGGTGTGATCGAATCGGCGTGTAAATTGGTGGTTAATGAAGGAAGTATATCCTGTAATTTGTGAAGCTGAGCGGCTTAGTTGCGGGATGAAGCAAATATGGCACACGTGAATCAAGCAAGGACTGTCTTGGAAACAAGATGACACATGCTGTATTTTAGTAAATCCATTAAGTTATGCAAAAGCAGCCAAGTATTATGTTTAGGAAAGGTATTGTTCACTTTTCTGAATCATTAAGAAACACGAAACTAAAATTGTGCGATTAACGTGTTGAAATAAAATAAATGATCTACCTTTCATGACCACGATAGAATAATTCAACTATCAGTAATGTCCGTATTAGCTTACACTTAAACACCAGGTAAACGGTAAGAAAATAAACACTTTAGTCCCCTTGAAATTATGCGCCTAAATTATCCTTTTCACAAGTTCCATAATTAATTTAAATTTGCAATAAATTGTACAATAAATTGTGCAGTTTCTTTATGGCTGCGTCGGTATTTGGTGAGAAGTATTTGAGAATGAATAATTAACTGAGGGCAAACACGCTGGCTGTATCGACTACTTATAAATATCGTATCACGGGAAAGGTAATACGGACTCCTGACAAAGGGATTAATTCTGGAAATAAGTTTAACATGCATACACCAATAAACTAATATTGAACATCGTGGGGTGTTTTTTTCTTTCATTCGTTGAATATAATTTAAATTGTAAACATTATTTTGTTTGATCGAAACTCAACGAAAACTCATTATATTTTATTAGTATTCAATTTCCGCGAACTTAATTAACTCTCTACACAAAATAATATTGAATGTTTGTAAATAATTCGATAACAGTTTTTTTTTGTAATAATTTCCTTGTATTCATACTTGAATAAACTGTAGAATGAAAATCGAAAACAAATAAAAATAGCTGCTTAAGTGCTTATGATAGTCTGTCATTAAACTCAAATGTATAATCACAAAATGGCAGTAAAACCCTTTTAGCTAATGTTGGACAATTACATCGCTATTATTTATCGCTCTATATCTAAAGTTATATAGCAAATAGTTCATATCACTCCTGTTTGCTGAACTTGAAACGTTTCTTCTCAGTTTAAAAGAAGTCTGACTGAACGAAAGATATAGATTCATTGGTGATGCATCACATTATAATTTTGTTGAAAGA
>Ga0224511_10002768_pt1 | contig 12081 bp, 9 predicted proteins | sample SF_May12_sed_USG_2_FD_169988 | JGI IMG/M metagenome (GOLD analysis project Ga0224511, IMG submission 169988) | Sediment microbial communities from San Francisco Bay, California, United States - SF_May12_sed_USGS_8_1 | ecosystem: Environmental > Aquatic > Marine > Sediment | place: USA... | reverse complement strand
ATTGGTGTCGAGGGCGCTAAAACCCGTGGTGGTGGCTCGATTAAACTAATTACTGATAACCTGACATTACATGGTCATATTATTGCCGATGGCGAGCAATTTAATACATTTTTCAGGTCACAGGGTGGTGGCAGCGGTGGCTCAATTTTACTGGATGTCGGCACATTGAGTGGTACAGGCACAATAGAAAGCAGTGGTGGCTCTGGCTTTACCTTCTATGGTGGAGCGGGTGGTGGTGGTGGCCGTATCGCGGTTTATTATGATTCCACTACTTTTGATTTACAGAATAATATTATTAATCTTGGTGGTGTTTGCAAACCACTTTTTGGTGAATATGGTCAGCCTGGATCAATATTTCTTAAGGATAAAACAACAATCAATCAGCCACCTATTGCTAATGCTGGAACCTCACTCGCTGTTCAGGAGCATTCAAATGTCACTTTGACGGGAAGCGGTACAGATACGGACGGTGTTATTAGCCAATACAGCTGGACACAACTATCTGGCCCAGCTGTGACCCTGGTTAACGCAAATACCTCTACTGCCAGTTTTGTTGCCCCCACTGTTTTAACAAACAATAGCCCAACAGTATTGCAATTCCGTTTAACCGTTGTTGATGATCAAGATGCTGCTGCAAGTGCAGATATTAGTGTCGGTGTACTGGCCGTCAATGCGTTACCAGTTGCAAACGCAGGTACGGATTTCAGTGCAAATGAAGCCACTAGTGTTAATTTGAACGGCACGGGTAACGATAGTGATGGCAATATTATTGACTATCAATGGACACAAATTAGCGGTACAACTGTTGCGTTAACTTCGAGCAACAGTGCCACAGCTGCGTTTACTACACCTACCGTAAAAAATATTGAGCAATTAGGCTTTGAACTTACTATCACCGATAACGAATCAGGTGTTCACAGTGATGTTGTTTTGGTCACAGTGAATCCAGTCAATACACCACCTGTTGCTAGTATTGTCGATCTTAACTCTGTCGCAGAAAACACACTCATAATACTTGATGGCTCTATTTCCATCGATGCAGATGGCACAATAGCCAGTTATAACTGGACTCAGCTAGAAGGCCCTGCAGTCACATTATTTAATGCTACTTCAGCGACAGCCAGCTTTACCAGTCCGACGGTATATCAGGAAATTTCTCTAAGTTTCCGTCTGGATATAGTAGATGATGAAGGTGGCACTGCAAGTACCATTACACAATTTACCGTATTCGACGTAAACACCGATGATGATACCGATGGCATGCTGGATGCATGGGAAATGCAGTTCTTCAATACACTGGCACACAATGGCGAAACTGATACCGACAATGATGGTGCCACTGATCTTCAGGAACACGACTTCGGCACAGACCCAACGGTTGAACAACAGCCAGCTCAACCTGAAATTGTTTCACCCGACAATATTGAAGTCACTTCACTACAGCCCGAATTAATTTTGCTTAACCCAAACCAGCACACAGGCTTCCCTGTAAGTTATGAATTTGAAGTATACAGCGATGCTGCAATGAGCGATCTAATTACATCCATCTCTGGCACTAATCTAAACTGGGTCGTCAATACAGCATTATCTGATAACACTAATTTTTACTGGCGGGCACGTGCTATCGGTGCCACATTATTCAGCAGCTGGGTCAACAGTCAGTTTTTCGTGAATACCACTAACGATGCACCAGAAACTTTCAATATTAGCTACCCACAGGATGGCATTTGGGTGGCAGATTTCACCCCTACACTATCTGTCACTAATAGCGTAGATGTTGATGGAGATACACTCAGTTATCAATTTGAAGTCTATAATGGTGGAAATTTAATTACCGCCTCAACAGGCATATTGCCTGGCAATAATGGTACAACCTCATGGACCGTTGATGTTTCACTGCAGGAAAATACTACCTATCTCTGGCGTGCCATTGTGACTGATGAACACGGTCTAAGCACTATCAGCAGCAGTGAACCCATGATCTTTATCAATACCGTCAATGATGCACCAGAAACACCAACACTAAGCACACCACTTGATAATAGTGAAATTACTAATCTGTATGCCGACCTGGTCGTTAACAATGCATATGATCCAGAAGGCGAAGCGGTTTATTACTCATTTGAACTAGACACTGTAAACACCTTCGATAGCGGCAACAAACAAAATTCTAATGCTATCAGTGAAACACCAGTAACGACTGGCTGGTCAGTTACTGGGTTGCTTGATAACCAATGGTATTACTGGCGTGTTAAAGCTAGCGATGGACTTGCAGAAAGTTTGTGGACCAATGGCCGCTTCTTTGTTAATCAATTTAATGATGCTCCTGGAACAACCACAGCATTGAACCCTGGTAATCATGCCTGGACAGGAAATTTACAACCTACACTGGAAGTCTATCCAGCGATTGATATCGATGGTGATACATTAAGCTATGAATTTAAAGTCTATAAGGTAATGACTCCTGGCAGCGATCCTGAACTGATCACTACAGGCATTAGCGCTACTACATTCTGGCAACTTGATACACCGCTGTTTGAAAATGGCTATTACTACTGGCATGCACGCGCCATTGATGAACATGGTCTTGCTGGTGAATGGGGAGATCTTGTCGAGTTCTTTGCCGATAATGACGGCATCAACGACAGCCCCACTATCCAGCTTAAAAAACTGGAACAGGAAGATGATGAAATTTCTCAACTTGAAATCAAGTGGACAGATTATGACCCCGACAGCAACGCTCAGATCAGCCTGTACTACGACACGGATCAATATGGTGAAGATGGCGAATTAATTGCAATGAATATTTTAGAAGATCCTGATGGTGATTCAGATCAGTACCTTCTGGACATCAGTCAAATGACCCCAGGTGTGTATTTTATTTACGCCATTATTGATGACGGAAATAGTACATCGATCGATTATTCAAATAACGCTATCATCATTGGCGATGGCGGCGGACAACCTTTCCTTGCATTCAAAACACCTGAAACACAAAGTGAAGGCCGGCGTAACCAGCGCGCCATGATTAAATGGCACGATTTTGATAGTAATAGCAATGCAAGCATTAGTCTTTATTACGACACAGATGATACAGGCTTTGATGGAATTCTGATTGCAGATGGCATCGAAGAAAATCCTGATGGCAACAACGATCATTTCCTATGGAATATTTCCACACAAGCAGAGGGCACGTATTATATTTATGCAATAATTTCTGATGAAACTCATAGCTATCAGGTTTATTCAGATAGAACTATTGTCATACACCATGGGCAAGGTAGGAATTAAAAATGCATCCGCTACACAAAAGCATACTCATAGTTGCTATGTTTTATTCCAACAACAGCCTGGCCAGTATTGATCTTAATCAGCTGAAGCAACTTTTTGATTCTGGCAACAGCCAGGCGGCCTATGAATATGCACTCACTGAAAGATTCAACTATGAAGGTGACCCAGTTTTCGATTATTACTACGGTGCATCTGCCATAGATATAGGACAGGCCAACGAAGGTGTTTATGCACTGGAACGTGTACTGGTTTCACAACCCAATAACCATGCAGCTCGATTAGAACTGGCACGCGGTTATTTTATCCTCCAGGAATATACTCGGTCACGAGCAGAGTTCAATACTGTACTTAATCTCAATCCACCTGACGATGTACGTGAAAAAATATACAACTACCTGGACAGTATTCGATTACAGCAAGACAGATACAAAACTACATCAACCGCCTATATAGAAATGGGCTACGGTTCAGATTCTAATGTGAATAGTGGACCCAGTAATCCAAGTATTATTTTTCTTGGGCAAACGGGACAGCTTAATGCAGCAGCCCTGGAACAAAAAGATAATTTTACCCGGCTAAAAGCTAACTATGGTGTCAGCACACCAGTAACAACAAAGACAACTTTCAACGCCACTATTAACGCCAACTTAAATAGTAATAGTGACCACAGTGAACTCGATACTAGTACTTATACCGAATCTGCTGGCTTTCGTTTTCTTCATGCACAGGACTCATACTCCATAGATTTAATCGCACAACAATTTTCCATCGATGGTAGTGATTATCGCAAACTAACGGGCATGAATGCCAACTGGAACAGGAATCTTTCACAACTATCGAGCCTGCAAGCATTTCTTCAATTATCTAAACAGGATTTTAATGGCCAGGAAGTCCGCAATGTGGATACCAGTACACTGGGCATTGGATTCAACAAAAGATTTAAGGCAGCCTTATCACCCGTAATATTTAGCAGTGCGTATATCGCTCAGGATAACCCGGAACGTAATAGCATCACTGCTAGGCGAATTGCAGAACGTGATTATTATGGCGCTCGTATCGGCGTTGTAATAAGCACCTCGGCAAAAACATCAAGCCAATTCTCCGTTAACTACCAGAGCAGCCAATATGGACTCGAAGATAGTAACGGTATTCTAAGAGAAGATGACCATAGCAGAGCAGAATATAATTTCACCTGGTTATTATCTCGAAACTGGAGTTTACTCGCAGATGCCAGTTATATACAAAATGACTCAAGCAACACCATAAATGCATATGATCGAAAACAATTCATCGTTTCCCTTCATTATGAAATGAAATAATACCCTTGAATATTTTGAGGCAAAGATCATGAAAAAACTTACAAACAATTTAACACTATGGATAAAACATTTGTTATTCATAACAGCCATGCTATTTTCAGGCAACGCAATTTCTGAAAATAACATTGGTCGAGTTATTCACGCTCATGGTGCCATTGTCGCAAGCAATGATGATGGCAATAGAATACTAAAACGTGGCTCCATGATTAAAGAAGGCGATCTAATTAAAACCAGCAATACATCAAGGTCGCAATTAAGAATGTCAGATGGCGCTTTGATTGTATTACGTCAAAACTCTGAAATGCACTTTGAAGAATACAAATATGATGAACAGGATAAATCTGTCGGCAGTAGCATTTTCAGTTTACTTAAAGGTGGTTTTAAAACCATCTCTGGTTTAATAGGAAAACATAACAAAAAGAACTACAAGGTTAAAACTGCTCTTACAACTATTGGAATACGTGGTACCGATTATGGTGTCACCATCTGCGAACAGGGCAATTGCACTGATAGTAATAACGCTACTCTTAGTGATGGCCTGTACGCCAGTGTTATCGATGGTGAAATATCCAGTGAAAATGAAGCTGGCATCTATATATTTTCTAATGATGAATACTTTTATGTCGCCAGTAAAAGCAGCGAGCCAGAAAGTCTGATGAAAGCACCTGGTGTTATTTTTGATCCTAATAGCGTAGCTACCAGTACTGAAGGAATGAATATCAGTAACCAGTACGCTGCCTTGTTAACAGAGAATAGCCTGGACCAGGACGCGGTAATGCTGAACAATATTAATATGCAAAACACAGCTTCGTACACTGGCACCGTTACGCCAACCTTTGAAGCCGCTAATGACATAAATAACAACACCTATATGGTAGCTTCAAACCCGGGTGATACCATGATGTTTAGTTACTTCCAAAATACCGCCAATGGCGTCATCCCTGTTGCACAAACCCTTGTTGATGATGGCACCATCAATAACCAGTTTATGCTCAATGCCATTGCTGCTGATAATGGTGATTTTGTTCCCCTCGCAGCCAACCTGTCAATTGGTGGCGAGTTACCGAGTACGCTGTACATCGCCAATGCCACAGCAAACGATGTAGGCTCAATGAACATAGGTGGAACAAACCTTGGCTGGGGACGCTGGAGTGGTGATCTATATGAGACCACTAATGGTAATGTGACAACCACTCATTCAGGCTCACTACACTACACTGTAGTCGAAGGAGGACTGACAACACCTGCACAAATCAGCGCAATGACGGGTAACTTTAATTACTCCACCGTCGCAGGCACAAACGCTACTGACCTCAATGGCAATGTTGCCGCCAGTATTGCTGATGTAAACATGAGCGTTGATTTTGGTCTGCAAAATATCGATAGTTTCTCTGTAGCCACCAGTGTTGCCGGTATCGACTATCAGGCTGAAATGTCAGCACCAACAACATCAATCCCAATCACAGAAGCACTCACTAATGGTATATTTTTAGCGGGGAATTCTACAGGCCTGTGCCCAACTTGCGGTGGCCAGGCTAGTTTAGGATTTGTTGGCAGTCAGGCTGAAGGTACCATCACCAACTACAATATTGGTAATGCCACTACAGGTACAACTGTTACCGGAACAGCAATATTAACTCGATAAATAAAGAAATATTGAAACAAAAAAAGCCTGCAGTTTGCAGGCTTTTTTTATTCTCATATTAATCATAGTGTTTCCTGTCCTTACGCCTACGACCCGCCCGTTGAGAAACTACCCCGGTCACTGCATCCAGACCCGAAATTTCCACAGTATCGTACAAATCATTCAAAGGCTGCAGAAAATATTTATCTTCAAGAATTCTTAATTGCCTGAAAATCAGCTCATCATTATGCGTAGCTATCACATAACTACCATCTCTAATCGCACCAGCGGGATCAATAACAATAACCACACCCTCTTTAAACTCAGGCTGCATGCTGTCACCCAGAACACGCAGTGCATAAGGCTCACTTTCACTACAACCACCTGTGCCACACGAAGACATAAAAAAACCTCATAAACTATAGATTTACAGCCTGCTAATTATACACTCTGCCCCAACCATCAACCATAGTCTTATGCATCCAGAACATATTCCGTGTAAAATACCGCCCACAAATAATCATGACCAAATATCTTTGAGGAACCCATGCCTGATATTATCGCAAAAAATAAGTTCGTCTCTCTCACCTACAGCATCACAGACGAAACCGGTGAGATCATTGAACGCATTGACTTGCCAGTACCGCTAATCCTTGGTCATAACAGCCAACTTATTGAAAAGATTGAACAAGCCCTGATTGGTAAAACAACAGGTGATCAGATCAGCGTGAAACTGACCGCAGAAGAAGGTTTTGGTCCACATCAACCCGAGCTCACTTTTACTGATGACCTGCAAAATGTACCCGAAGAATTTCAGCGTATAGGTGCCGAAGTCCAGTTCCAAAATGACCAGGGCGAAGTTAAGGAATTTCGCGTTGTCAGTATAGAAAATGACAAGCTGACTGTTGATGGCAATCACCCACTGGCGGGCAAAGCCATTACTTATAACATTACTATTACCGAAGTACGTGATGCCACACCCGAAGAAATGATTAACGGTGTGGAAAATAAACCTTCACTGCACTAGGCAAGCAATAGGCGAGTCTTATACCATCATAAATGCCTTTTTAGCTGAAAAAAATGGCAGATTAGGGTATCCTCGCATTCCTGATTTATCGTTCAGAGTCAAAAACTTAATGTCATCCATACCCGATATCACTGATACAGAGCAATGGGCAGTTTCAACCACGCTAAAAGAACGCTGGCCAGCACTAAGTATTGAACTGCAATTAGCCGATGTCGAAATTCGTATGCACCCTAATGACCGTGAACTCACCGAGTGCCCCGCTATCTTCTGGCAAGTTGACGAAGCCAGCTTTATCCTCATTAAAGTTGCCGAGCGAGTTTATCGCGCACAATTTTTTTATCGCGGTTATCAACAGTACGGTAGTGGTGCCAAAGATTTTGATGACATTAACGACTGCCTGATCACCATGCTACAGGTTCACACAGACAGGGAAACGGCAAGAGCCGAAGAACAAACATCCTGAATAATTTAAAAACACAAACTTACTCAACAGAGGAAATCCTATGAGCAAAAAAATGAATGCATTTTATGCACAGTCCGGCGGTGTAACCGCTGTGATAAACGCATCCGCCTGTGGCGTGATTGAAGCTGCACGTGCAAACAAAGATAAAATCGGTAAAGTTTATGCGGGTAACAACGGTATCATCGGCGCTTTAACCGAAGAGTTAATTGATACTAGCAAAGAAACAAAAAGCACCATTGCTGGCCTACGCAGCACACCATCAGGCGCATTCGGTTCATGTCGTTTCAAACTAAAAAGCCTGGAAGACAACAAAGCTGAATACGAGCGTCTGATAGAAGTATTCAAAGCACACGACATCGGTTACTTCTTCTACAATGGTGGTGGCGATTCTGCTGACACCTGTTTAAAAGTTTCTCAGATCGGTAAAAAAATGGGCTATCCCATCACTGCGGTTCACGTTCCAAAAACTGTAGATAACGATCTGCCTATCACTGACAACTGCCCAGGTTTTGGTTCAGTAGCTAAGTACATTGCACTTTCAACTATGGAAGCCAGCTTTGACGTTGCTTCAATGTGCAAAACTTCAACTAAAGTATTCGTACTTGAAGTAATGGGACGTCACGCAGGCTGGATTGCAGCTGCAGGCGCAATGGCGTCAACTGACGAACATGAAATTCCTGTTGTTGTTCTGTTCCCAGAAGTTAAATTTGATCAGGAAGCATTCCTGAAAAACGTTGACGATAAAGTAAAAGAATTTGGTTACTGTACTGTAGTGGTTTCTGAAGGTGTTGCATGGCCAGATGGCAAGTTCCTTGCTGAAACTGGCTTGAAAGATGCGTTCGGTCACAGTCAATTGGGTGGTGCGGCTCCTGTTGTTGCTGGCATGATCCAGGAAAAATTGGGCCACAAATATCACTGGGCAGTTGCTGACTACCTGCAACGTGCAGCTCGTCACATCGCTTCTAAATCAGATGTTGAGCAAGCTTACGCAACAGGTAAAGCAGCGGTTGAGTACGCCATAAAAGGTCACAACTCAGTAATGCCTGCGATCAAACGTACCAGCAACAAGCCTTACAAGTGGAAAATTGAAATGGCTCCACTGAAGAAAGTGGCTAACGTTGAAAAAATGATGCCTAAGAGCTTCATTTCTAAAGACGGTTTCGGCATCACCAAGAAATGTCGTGAGTACCTTGAACCTTTGATCAAAGGTGAGGACTATCCTAAATACAACAAAAACGGCCTGCCTAAATACGTTACTTTGAAAAAAGTAATGCTTGAGAAGAAGTGCGGTCCTTTTGAAGTTAAATAATCATTAGTTAACAAGTTGTCATGACCCTGGATAAGGCACACGAACTCATAGCCATGCACGTCAATTTTGGCAGCGGCTATAACCGTAATGCGACACGCATGATCTTAGGTGAGATCATGCGTGACTTTGGTCAGGCAACCGTTGATCAGTTAATAAAAGATTATGGTCTCGAAGAAAAATGGGACTTCAAAGAAGGTGTGTTTTATGAAACACCCTTCAAGAAATAAAAACAGGTGGAGAAATAATCATGCGTTTAATTCTGTTAGGTGGACCCGGTGCTGGTAAAGGCACACAGGCGGGCTTCATTACAAAAAAATATAACATCCCTCAAATTTCAACTGGCGATATGCTACGAGCAGCCGTTAAAGCTGGTACTGAATTAGGAAAAGAAGCCAAGAAAGTGATGGATGCCGGTGGCCTGGTTTCCGATGAACTGATCCTTGGTCTGGTTAAAGAACGTATCCAGGAAAGCGATTGTGCCAACGGCTTCTTGTTCGACGGCTTCCCACGCACATTGGCACAGGCTGATGCACTAAAAGATCAGGGTGTTGAAATTGATGGTGTCGTTGAAATTGACGTTGATGATGCTGAAATTATCAAACGCATGAGCGGCCGCCGTGTTCATTTAGCTTCAGGTCGTACCTACCACGTTGTCTTCAATCCACCCAAAGTGGAAGGCAAAGATGATGAAACCGGGGAAGACTTGATTCAGCGTGATGACGACCAGGAAGACACTGTGAAGAAACGTCTGGACATTTATCATGAGCAGACAGAACCATTGATCGACTATTACACAGACTGGTCAAACTCTGGTAGCGCTGGTTCACCTAAATATCACAAGATTGCCGGAATCGGTAGTGTTGAAGATATTCGTGATGCAATCTTCTCTTCTTTGTCTTAAAACACAAAAAGCCCCGTTATTTGGGGCTTTTTTGATTAAGCTTGATCAAGATCACTAGTTGAGCAAGAAAAATACTATAAAAAGCAAACCTCAAAAATAATTAGGAGTTTATGTATGTCCATTGAAATTTTAATCGCGCTTGGTTGTGCCCTGGCAGGCATCGCTTATGGCGTAGTTTCCATTTCCAGCATCCTGTCAAAACCGATGGGCAATGAAGAAATGGTACGCATTCAAAGCGCTATTCAAGAGGGCGCTATTGCCTATCTGAGAAGACAGTACACTGCCATTGCTATGGTCGGCGCCGTCATTTTCGTCGTCATCGTGTTCTCACTTGGTGCTGCAACCGCTATTGGCTTTGCCCTCGGCGCAGTATTATCCGGTCTTGCTGGTTTTATTGGCATGCACGTCTCTGTACGTTCTAACTCACGCACTGCTGAAGCAGCTAGAGAAGGCATCAACCCTGCCCTGCAAATCGCATTCAAAGGTGGCGCAATTACCGGTATGCTGGTCGTAGGTTTAGCTCTACTGGGTGTTGCTGGCTACTACGCTGGACTCATCGCAACAGGCATGAGCTCTGCTGATGCACTGCACGCACTGGTTGGCCTTGCATTCGGTGGTTCACTAATTTCAATCTTTGCTCGTTTAGGTGGCGGCATCTTCACCAAGGGCGCTGATGTAGGCGCTGACATCGTTGGTAAAGTTGAAGCGGGTATCCCTGAAGACGATATTCGTAACCCTGCCGTTATCGCAGATAACGTGGGTGACAACGTGGGTGACTGTGCAGGTATGGCGGCTGACCTGTTTGAAACTTACGCAGTAACACTAATCGCTACCATGTTACTGGGCGGCATGTTATTGGGTGAAAAAGCAGGCGAACTGGCTGTGACGTTTCCGCTGGTGCTAGGTGGTGTTTCTATCATCGCTTCCATCATCGGTACTTTCTTCGTGAAAACATCTGATGGTGGCAAGATCATGAATGCGCTGTACAGAGGCACCCTTGTTTCTGCTGCAATTTCAGCAGTTGCTTTCTTTTTCATCACTAACAAAATGATGGGCAACATTGAAGGTTACTCAGCCATGGCATTGTTCTACTCAGCACTAATTGGTCTAGCACTGACTGTGGCTATGATTGTGATCACCGAGTACTACACAGCAACTGAATTTGCTCCAGTTAGGAGTATCGCTGAAGCCTCAACGACAGGTGACGGTACCAATGTGATTGCTGGTCTGGGTGTTTCTATGAAATCAACTGCCATGCCCGTTCTGGCAGTTTGTGCATCTATATGGGGTGCTCATGAACTGGCCGGTCTCTACGGTATCGCAATTGCCGCAACGTCCATGCTATCCATGACAGGTATTATTGTGGCACTCGACGCTTACGGCCCTATTACTGATAACGCCGGTGGTATTGCTGAAATGGCTGAACTACCAGAAGACGTACGTAACACCACTGATGCACTGGATGCTGTCGGTAACACTACAAAAGCGGTAACCAAAGGTTATGCCATTGGTTCTGCGGGTCTGGCAACACTGGTTCTATTTGCCGATTACACACAGACACTGGAAGCTGCAGGTAAAGTGACCAATTTCGATCTGTCCAACCATATGGTAATCATCGGTTTGTTCATCGGTGGCCTGGTGCCTTATTTGTTCGGCGCTATGGCAATGGAAGCGGTGGGTCGTGCAGCTGGTGGTATTGTGAATGAAGTACGTCGTCAGTTCAGAGAAAAGCCAGGTATTATGGATCACTCAGAGAAACCTGACTACTCAAAAGCTGTAGACATGCTGACAAAAGCAGCAATCAAAGAGATGATGATTCCTTCATTACTACCTATCGCTGTACCTGTCGCTGTAGGTTACTTCCTCGGCGCTCAAGCACTGGGTGGTATGTTGATTGGTACTATCGTAACCGGTCTGTTCGTTGCTATTTCAATGACTACCGGTGGTGGTGCCTGGGATAATGCCAAGAAATACATCGAAGATGGTAACCACGGCGGTAAAGGTTCCGATGCCCATAAGGCAGCGGTTACTGGTGATACTGTAGGTGATCCGTACAAAGATACAGCGGGCCCTGCGATCAACCCATTGATCAAAATTATCAACATTGTGGCACTAATGATGGTACCACTGTTGTAATCAGCAACTGC
>Ga0224511_10002767_pt1 | contig 12083 bp, 4 predicted proteins | sample SF_May12_sed_USG_2_FD_169988 | JGI IMG/M metagenome (GOLD analysis project Ga0224511, IMG submission 169988) | Sediment microbial communities from San Francisco Bay, California, United States - SF_May12_sed_USGS_8_1 | ecosystem: Environmental > Aquatic > Marine > Sediment | place: USA... | reverse complement strand
CTTGATGAATGAAGCCGGTTACTAAGGCTCCAGAAATGCATGTTACAGTGTCTGTGTTGATCGCAGGGTCTGCTCCCTTCTTTCTGGAGGTGGACAGTTTCATTATGGCCATGGTGACCTTTCTACTCCTGCTAAGGTTCATACTGTTTGTGTTCCCACTGGCACAGTGTTCTGTATAATTCTTGGATTAAAAGTGCAGACGTGGCAAGTCATAATACAAACTGAAAGAAATCTCACTGAAACTGACTTTTCTGTTGACTTTTAAAAACTTGGAATATATTTTATTAGATTATTGTAATAAAATACATTAACCTTGTGCAAATCAAACTAATTGTACAATAAAATTGGATGTCTGATGAATTGTTTTAAGTGTCAATAGATCTATTATTTTGACTAAATCTTATGTCAGAGAAGAAATGCAGAATTCTAAATTCTTTGTGCTACAGAACTGTATGTCTTTGTATTACTAAGGATATTCCACTGTAATAGATAGTTCATACAGTCAGAATGCCATTTCGAAGTGTGCTGAGAAGTTGTTGCCTCGGTGCTAAAAATGGTTCCCTGGATTTGGATAGAGGCTACAACATTTCACAGGTGCAGCTGGTAACCAAATGTACTGATGATGTCATTGATTCTTCCAATGATGTCATCATGTGTTGCCATGACAACCATATTGCTATGAAGAAGAAAAATGGTGGTTTTGAAGGCGATATCAACATGCTTGATCATCTTAGCTCTTTACCGAGACTTTCGAAAGACAACACATATGCAAAGCCTGTGATTTCAGTCAATTACGATGAACAAAAACTGAACAAATCTGGAAAAGACAATGCTATGGGAGTGAAGCTCAGAAGGTTATCAGTGGTTAAATGTGAGAATGGCAATTGTTCGCTTTGTCCAGACTTTCAACTTCAGTCATCAATGGCGTTACAGAAAGTCAACCTGTCTCAAACACAGGAAACCTCTCCAAGTAAACATTCAACAGAGAAAGATGAAACACTGAAGGCAGATAGTCTTACCAATGTGGAAAGTGACGTTTCTGAAATTGTGCCTGGATTTGTGCCACAGGATGAATGCAAAGGGAAATACATTGTAAATGCAGATAACTCATTGAATGTGACAAAACTGTCTGCTAGGGAGATTGATTGTTCCGAGTACGTTCATGATAGAGAAATGAAGTTGCAGGCATTGAAAGCAGAAATTACTGAAATTGATGATGTGGACAAGGGTGCGAGTGATGAAGTGAAAAGGTTGAATATGAAAAGAATAACAGAACTACAAGGGGAGATACAGTTCATTGATGATTTGTATGCATGCAATAAGACAATTAGAGAAACACAGAAGGTTAGTGTGTATCTTGCAAATGAGTTAGATGTTGATAACCATGCTGACAGTAGTGAAAAAGCTAGTACAAACATTCAAGCCCCCTTTACTTCAACTCCGAAAACCAGAAGGCCTACATTGAGGCCCAGTCTGTCAGCTGGAGCCAATGTTTCCAGGGTTCGATCCAACAGCAGACATGCTCATGCAGCGAGAAAACCCAGGGCCTACAGTGCTGTAGAACCTGGTGTTGACCAAACTATAGAACAATTTAAGAGTCAAGCTAGGAGCAGACATGGTTTTGAAGTTGGAAGGACGGTTGCGGATTCGAAATTGCAGCTCATTCAAGAGTGGGTGGACAAAACTCAAGTCTGGAGCAAATTGCAAAGAGAAAAGGCAAAAATTCAAAAGACCACCAGTTTTCATCACAAGGTACTGGCATCTAAGGAAAAACATATTTCTTGTCTTTATAGCTTGGTTTTGAATGTCATTCGAAATTATTTTAATGTTACTAGTAGATAATGACATTATGTGCTACATGTTTATGTTTGTAATTTTGAAGCTTAATAAGTTTTGTTAGATTTTTACACTTGCTGTTGTCATCATAGTATTCTAAAAATTGTATTATATGATGTATAATGGGTTTTTTCCATTGATTGTAGCTATTATACCCCAATCCACAGTCAGTGAATGTGGCTTTTTGTAGATATCATGTTAAATGTTAAAACAATGTCAAGCTTTTGAGAGTACATGTATTTATCACTCCATTGACAAAGTTAAGGTTGGGCAATCAACGAGTTTAAGATTCCACCAAAATATTTAGTCACTTTAGTTTTATTATTTACCTATAAATGATCTGTAAACAATACAAGCTCATGAATACAACAAGCCGGATTAAAAATTCCGTATCATGCTTCCCCCGTGTGTAACGGATTTAAATCCCTTATCACACTCCTGCCATGTGTGATCAATAACAAGTGAGTGGTGACATCACACCAATGTTATTTTTAGAATTTTGTGTAAAGTTCTGTGTAAATCAGCTGTTTTAAGATTTAAACTATCTCATTGCCTGTGTTAAGTCGCATCTCGCGTGATACGACTTTACACAGGCAACTCGAAGTGATACAAACCAATAGATCAACGTGCTAACATAATATTCCATTTATAATTGCGTTTTATTTGAAATCCATCGATTCAAGTGTCCACGAACAAAATTCTGTGCTCTTGAAAATTAAATGCTTTTACAGCATAACAATATAAAAATAGTAGTTTTTCTATAATTGACATTGGTTATCAGAGTTGTCTGTTCTGTTGTTTTGCCAGGCTGCTGGAGAAGGTCGTCTGCACGTCGGCGCGCCAAGCAGTCGAAGTGACGGGTCCTCGTCTCCCGTCACCGAGCGCCCCAAGTCGGAGGTCGGCGTACGCTGGGCTGACGTCGAGGCTGGAGGGCGTGATGGGGGCCAGGGGGAGACAACTGATGTCGTGATGAGGCCACAGCGGGGTCGGGACCGTCCACGACCGCAGTCAGATCTTGGTAGGTGACGCAGGAAGCTACTGTTACCTGTTAAGCACTACTTAGGTGCATTTAGTTTTACCCTTGTTTTTGGAAAACTGCACTGCTGAGATGTTTACGTAATTGTTATAAGTTTGGAGATATTTGTATTGGCATAGATCTTAGAAAACATGTTAGCAGAAAAAGAAAACACTGCTTAGTATAATGTCAAAATAAGGGACATTCTACAGTTAAGTTGTGCTATTTCATAAATAATTTCAATTACCAGTATGATTAGATGAGTTTTAAAACTATTAGAAATAGGTCATTCACCTCAAAAGAAAAACAAACAAAATTAGAGTTCGTGAAGTGTGTTTATTTGACCTGTGAAGTGGTCACTCCACTTTTCTCCCCAGAATAACTAGCTCAGTATCACAGACGTAACGTACAGGGATGGCTATGATTTATAACCTGTTGGTGTGTCCATAATGTGCGTTACTGACCTACATGTCTACGTATCTAGCCTGAATAAATATGTTTCTTATGGTCATAAATATTCCTCTGATGTAAAGTACTCCGTAAAGAGGCTGAGACCAGAAAACAAATAGCACATTATGAGATATAATTGTTTGTCCTGACATACATGACTATTTCACAACGTGTTTATGTCCAGTTCATAATTTTGCTGTGAGGTGTTACAAAAAAAAATTTGAAAACAAAACCCACACAAGAGCATGTGGTGAAAGTGAAAAATATATTTTTTAGCTTGGATTCTTTTCAGTGTACTGGATTTTAAATTTACATGTACTTTTGTGGATAAAACTTTTCACAGACAGAAATAACTATTGTTTTGAGTTATGCAATATGCAAATCAAGATTACCTGATAATGTAATAGAGACTATTCGGCATAAACGTCTATTAATGAGAGAACATAGTTTTGATAGTAATCTAGATCAGTTAGATATTCCACCTGTAGACAAAAAACCAAACACAGTCTGAATGGAACACCTGCAAAACCAACAATAAATTGTTCCAGTAAGGTCAAATGGGCTAATATGCTTTAATATTTCATTAATGATAGGACAAAACTAAGATTTTTGACAAATTTAGCAGGAAAGAAATGTAAAATGGACTGTAACGAGGAAACAGAGGAAATTTAAATGAAATGTTTGAGTTATTTTGCGAATTGTGGTTATAAACTTCCTAATAAAATAACTGTGTTATGAGTTTGGGGATTGATGGAGATAGTTTAGTGATTAATTTAAAATATAAGTATTTTGCCTGATGATCTGCAATGAAATACAGATGAAGAATGTTTTATGGATTTGCAGTTTGCTTCTAGCGTGTGAGAGAAATGGACTATATGCCATCGGTAATTGTCTGTGTTTCTATGGTTTCCCCAAGTGTAAGAATAAAGTGAATATCGTGTGTGTGACAGACCAATCTAAAGAATAATAACTTTGTGGAGCAGATACATGAAAAGCCATGAAAATGTCAACAGTTGCTATGTCTAGACAGGATTCTGGAATATCCATTGTCAGCCCTCTATCTCCAGCGAGCCCGGGAAATTGGAGTGACTATTTTGACCTGATTTGGTCGGCACCACATGATTCTAAGATAGTCAACCATTGGATTGCTAGTAGGTGTCGCGCTAACAAAAGCACTCTAGTTAAAGTTTTTGGAGCTTTGTTGTTATAATTTTTGTTGTTCCTATCATGTTTTTCTCTTTCAGATTTGGAATCAGAGTTGCACATTGATTTAGCTTGTCCTTGGAAACAGGGTTGTCTTTTTGACATTGGATATTTTAAAACGTTATGTATATAATATTCAATTTGTTGGCATCTTTAATACAACTCTGAATACTTGGCTGAGATATACCAAATTAACTATTTATAAATACTTAATAAAAATAAATCTAAAATCATATAATTATGTTTATTTTAAAAATAACAAACAAACAAAAACACTTATTTTTAGCAACTTTAAAATTCACAAAAATGTGGAGCCCAAAAGTAGGAAAGACAACTCTTTTATTACCGATAATTAGATTGTTTGTCCACATCATGATTTTACATCTGGGTGTTGGCTTGTATTTCAGAAGACAACATTCAGCTTTTTGATGAGCTGTTTGAAGAGGTTCTTCAGGGCCTCGAGCCAGGTACACCATACCCCACCCACTCATTTAGTATTGTGTTGTTCTCTAGTTGTTTTATTATAGGCTTAAATTAAAAAAAAATCTTGTTTTCTCTTAACTGACCCGCCCATTGGTAGTCTGTAGGTTGGTTTTTTTTGTTCATACAAAATTCATATTTATGTAAAGTAAAAACAATAACCTTAATTGCCAAAAGACATTAAAAATAACTACTAGATCTCTACTAGATCTATGACTTTGCTATTAAAATGGTTAAGGTTTTGATTAATTTTATGGGTCTGATGTAAATGAGAAAACAGACTTAGTTTTAATTTAAGTCTATCAAAGTGAAAGTTGATCAATGGATGCATTTTGTTGATCTGTGTTTTGTGTGTTCCTGTTGTTCTACTTGTGTTAGCCCATGTACATATTTATTGTCTAATACAATTTGTATATTCCTTATATTTTAACCTTACCCTTTTGTTGTATATCATTCTGTTTGCCTTGTTAATTGTTTTAAATTTCTATGAAAGATTTGAAAATTAAGAAGAAGAAACAAGAAAATAGTTTATTTAGAATTAAAGCTTAGAGTTCACAGCTTATCTTCATAAACATAGTAATGTACATGTAATATAATATGAATAATGCACATGACCAAGACAGACAATACGTGTAAATAATATACATTGAAATAAAGAAAGGGTCAGGTTGGAAATGTTTTAACAATTGTAAACATTGTGTTTGGTTTCAGTTTCTGGTGTATAATTATATTCCTTATATTGTTATATTCATGTATATATACTAAGCTTGTAACTAGAAAAGAGAAAGTGAATGTCTGAATGTTGGTCCGCATGCCATTACTGGGTAATGCTTGATATTATATTGATATTGGTATATATTGATATTATAAACATAAAAGACATAGATGCATATTAGTAAATATATTGTTATGATAGATAAAAGGGATTTGATGAATACATGTATAGGATGCTATAAAATGTGCTCTCATGTGAAAATGTCCTAATTCACTCATTCACTTGTTCTTCTAAATATGATTTTGGTATCTTTCAGTTTCTCTGTATTCATTCTGTTTTGTTTTCTGATTTACAGATTATATTCCTGGCTTCTGTTGCTATTGACTTTCCATTACTATTAATGTCCTCTGTGCCGTTGTTCCTTATAAAATATGCATAATACTAACACATTAAACAATCCTTTCTATTTATTCTTGCATATAATGTATTTTAACCAATTATTTCAATACTGCTACTTTATTAACTGCAACATATATTCTGTAAAAAAAGAGAAGCGACTGACAAAAAACATATTTTCTAACCAATGTGTACACAGTTTTCACATTCTTAGCAACAGCTTTCTTACCCTTGTCTTTTTATGGGCCAATGTTGTAAAAATAACTGGTTATAATCCCTGTCTCACCTGTTTGTGTGAGGGCAGACTGCCTCTCATACATGAGGTCCCAGGTTTGATACACTGTGAATGAACATTGTCAGATAACCTGGCAGATGTACACAGTGGTCTGTTGAATTTAATAAACTCATGAAATGAAAGTCAAGCACAAATCTTGGTGGTGCTAGCTTCTTACCTTATAAGAATTAATTATATTCTTAAAAATCCTTGACCTGTATAAAAAACAATTAACATCCTTAACCTGTGTAAAAGTCTCAGTCATTTGCCTATTTTTACTGCACACAATTTATGCAAACACTACCAGTTATCAACTGTTGACAGATCCATAACCTGATCATTACTTTGAATATGAAAAAATGTTACCATAAACATTTCCATGTGTTCTATTAACATTGTGGTGAAATTTTTACTGTAGTCTTTTTCATCTCTAAGATGAGCAGGTATTATTGCCAGCAATGGATCTAACAGTTGTGAATGTGTGTTGTACTTTCAGAGGGCAGTTCGTTCCTGTGTGATCGGTTGCGGGCGTTCGGGAGCGAGGTCGACCTGCAGCCCTACTGCTCCCTGCGAAACCTGTATGATGTTAGACGGCGCGACCTGCTGGACAGACAGAAAAACAGACGGGTAAGGAAAATATTTACTACCTGCTATCATAATAACGTAATGTTTTATGGCCCCCTTTTTTTTTAACAAAATATTTTTTTGCGTATTTTTGACATACACAATATATTTGGATACATTTTTTGGACACATACATTTTGATGATCAGTGTTTTTTTAATAAGAAAGTATTTTGAGTAGACGACCATAAGCTATCCTCATTGTTGTCAAACATTGAAATATATTTACACAAACAACAATATTAAAAGTATAGCTTGGCAATAATAAACATAACATAAATAACTATATTTATATGAGCAATGTAGAAATTTTCTTTTTTTAAATTGTTTATGTGGATGTCATATAAACAACGCCAAAAAAGGTATCATACCAGTTGCTAAAAGTAAAAGTGTTACGCTTGTACTTCAGATGGGATCAAAGGCTAAATGGTTCTCTTTCTGAGTCAAAACTTTGAACCACATCACACACAAAACAAACAACAATATACTTATACTATACTATTTGTCATACAGATTGCATAATACCCCCAGCAAACAACAGATAAAACAGATGTTGTTTTACTCTTCTTTGAAAATATTGACTTATAAACACAGTTTTCACGTGTTTTTGTTCTGTACGTATTTCCGCTCATCAGTGTCCTAATTATAGCGACATGCTTATTGTCACTTCTTTCGCTCTTTCAAGTAAACAATGCAGCATCCATTCATATATAACTACTGGTACTTATGTTGGTCTTAAGGATCTTAACACTTTGTAAGTGGAAAAATAAGGACACTGATTCGTAAGATGTCAACAGATTTCATTGAAAACAAACCGGAGTTTGCCACAATTATCTTCAGTTTATCAGGAAGAGATTTTGTTTGAGGAAATAATATATCTTGTTGAACATACAGACAATGCATGGATCATGACAGGAGTCGTTCATTTAAAGAATCTTTATTATATTTGATTGTTGATGCTGCAAGTATAAAGCTAATTGTGACAGTTAAGTTATAAATTATTAATTGTGAATATTATCCTTGATTAGTTAAGTTATAATCTTTGATTCATGTTCAAGTGATGGCTTATAAACCTATTTGTGACTGTTAATTACACAATTTGAATTGTGAATATACATCGTCATAAAAGAACGTTGGTATAATCGCCTAACAAATGGTAAAACCAAGTTTGAGCCTTACATCAGCAAACATGATTGCTAAAGGACTTACATGTAGCTTGACTCTTCAACAGAAGAGGAATTCCTTGTCAAAACAGGTTAGTGTAAAACAATAAAAAACATTAAGGCTTACAGCGCTTAACTGGTGTCGTCAAATAAAAAATGCATAAGTTTGTAATATAACTGAATGAAATTTACAAAATATAATATGTTTGATAGTTTAATTAAACTTTTTAACTGTGCAGTTTTTTAAAACACTGATACAGAAATTATCTACGTCTTATTGAAAATGTTAAAGGGAAGTAATTTCTCATATTTTTACTTCCCCTAAATATGAATAGAGTGTAAATTGTTAAATCTTGATTACAAATTAAAATAATCAAAAATGGTTACTAGGTTTGTGATTCTTCTCTGTTGCTGCAAATGTGTGTTTCTATTAGGAACTGTAAGCCTAACAAGCAACTATCATCAGACAGTTTTCAAGTCTGATAAAACATTATTATAAATTTATAAAACATTAATATAAGTTTTGGTTGTTGATGTCAGAGTGTAAATATTTGTTCTACCAAGGCGTTAGGTTCATACTAATGTCTAGAAGTTGTCATATATTGCCTCTGTTGTCGTTGCTATGCTTCCTGTTTTTGACGGTGTTATCATTAAAATACAATGGCCCTGTCTTTACCAAGAAAACAGTTGTTTTTGGAAACATCTTTCTTGGTATTCTACATCACTTCTTGATATTTCATTTTATGGAAAAGTAGCATCTTTTTGTGAGACAAAAATGTACATATATTTACGAAGATATATTTGCCAAATATTTTTTCGGTTTAACAGATAGTTTTCCTACTTTATTTGTTATAATTCAGTGTGTATGCTCACTATTATATGTACATATATTAGCAAAATAAATGAGAAAAAGAAAAAAGAACAGAAGTTTTAAATTGTTGTCATTACTATCAATTGTCATGTGTAGGTTATATTGCATAACCTGCATCAAAATGAGCGTCATTCTTTAATGACTTTAAAATTATCTTATATTATGGTCATGAAACTTCGTATTTTGATGACAATGGACATGTTTATAGACATTTGAATTTGTGGATTTCAAATTATATGCAGAATTACTTAAGTGAATAAATATTTTGTTGGTATTTTAAATTCATGGATTGCCCTACCAATGAAATTTAATGTCCAACAAATAAAAGAGTCCGCTTATTAGGAACCTGGTTATAAGGAATGGATTTTCATTCCCCAATCTTTACTAAGGAACTAGTTCACTATACGTTTATAAGGAACTCCGGTTATTAGGAACAGATTTTCATGGTTTCGATAAGTTCCTTATAAGCATTCCATGCGTTAATTATTTTTGCGACTATAGCCCTTTGGGCTAGTCAAATAGAATTTTCTATAGCCCAACTGAAATTTAAATAGCCCAAAAAATTAGTTGTGGTCATAATTAATACAATTCATATTAGAAATGTGTTGACATACACTAATTAATTTTGGTTGTGTTTTTTAATGAGCAAATAACTCTACAATCAGTCTTTATTTGTGTTGATTTGTTTCTTTGTTTAGAATTTTGCTCCAAAATTGAAATTGACCGGTCGGGCTATTTTGTTATCAATTTTTATCGACCAACCAGCCATTTACTGGACTCTGGCTTCGGGCTTATATACTCATTTGCAGACTGATGCCAAGAGTTTACATAACTATGTGACCTTGTATACTGCCTGTTTCAGATGTCGACGCCCCACCCCATCAAGTCCCGCCTCCAGCGATCACCACGGCGACTACAGAAGCAGCTGCCATTGGTCCGGTCCAGCAGCATGCCCGAGAGCCTTAACAAGATTCCAAAACGACGGAAACTTCATCACTTACTCGGTATATACTCTATTTGTTTATAAAACATAGTGGAAATGCTTAGACTAGCTCTAGATTGATAGTGGAATCAGAGTTGTCATTTTGTTTAAAACGGCAATTGTTTAACTACACAATGTTACTAAGCATGTAAATCAATGAGTATTAAAAATCAAAATAAAAATTTTAACAAAAAAAACAACAACAAAAATTAACATTTGTTTTATTTTTAGTTATTCGCTTCAGTTTTTAGTTACAACTGTAACAGTTACTATTCTAACAGTATATTTTTCTATATGTGCAGACTTCCATCTGGACAGTTTATCTCGTCAGTTGGATCGTGAGGACAGCCTCTCGGACGACTCTGATCTCTCGTTTGACCAGGCAAGCCTTCAGGAGAAATCGATCAGTGTGCGATCATCGTCATCACATCTCACCAGCCCAGAAGAGGTAAAACTGTTGAAAATAATATATCTTGTAATTTATGGACAGTTTTGCAACTGTCAATCATAACAATACATGGTCAATTTTAATCCAATAGATTAAGATGATATTGTCAGGTGACAATCTTAGCTAGAAAATACAAAATAAAGCATACTTCATGTTTGCGATAAACCTTATCACAAGTTCAAAGAAAATCTACTGCATTGGGAGGAGCTTGAAAATTTACGGAACTATGCATTGGTCCCTTCTATCTGAAATCAAGCATGTCAACATTAATTGACAAAACTCTAATTAAAAACGATGTAATAACTAATTAAAATCATGTAAAATAAAAATAATGATTAATAATTATACTTTTTAATCTTGTAACTTCTTGCTACCTTTTATGTGGCTACCAGCATAAGTAATGTCAACATCATGTGAACAAGATATACAACATGTATGTTTTAGATTGATGTTATAATTGAAAAAAAAGCACTGCTGTTGGTTTATAAATAATATGTTCCTAGTTTAAATGAGCAGAACATACCTTTAAATCCTGATATTGCAAAACGCTCATTATTATTTTTAATATTATCTAATAACTAGGGTTGATAATAGAAAAAATGTTATTAAATCATCAATTTCCTATCACATTGCCTGTCATTGGTTTGTAAGGGGAATTATACCTTAGGTGAATGATATCTTATATCAACACCAGCACAGCTGTAAACAGGAGTAATATAAACAGTGTAATCAGGAAGTTTATAGGCATAGCAACTTGATAAGATAAAAAGTTTAAATTGAAAAGGCAGTGCATGTGGAAGTAACTTGAGAAAAAACATGAAAAACTGTAATGAGTTTAGAAAATCCACAAAGATTGAAGAGCTTTTTGAAATGATAGTTGGATAGGACTGAAAAAAGTGGCTGAATTTATTGTTTAAACTGGATTAAAACTGTCATGGTGTGCTAACATTTGTACAATCTTTATCTGTTGCATTCTGATGTTAAGTTTTTGCACTTGTTTTCATAAAATAATGTGTTTTTGTTACTAGGCCAATACATAAGATGATATTACATAGGATTATGTGCATAAAACATTATGAGCTCTGTTTCACTGTAGTGAAAAATGTATCTTACACATAATTATACGAGTGATTTGCATTTTCCAGGGAGACATTGAGCTCACGTACGCTGAGGCATTATGGGACCACATCACCATGGATGTAGAGGAGCTCGCATTCCGGGCCCAGGATCTCATCGAGGTGCTCGACTCCGCCGACCGTGACTGGTGGTACGGCGCCATCGACGACCACGAGGGCTGGTTCCCCGCTGCCTTTGTCAGGGTAAGCACGGATTGCTCTTAAAAACGGGTTAAAGCCATTGTCAGTTGTTACTTACGGGCATGGAATTTTACACTTGGTCCTACATATCTTAGGTTGTCTTAGCTTTCAAGGAAGTGTCAACTTCAGTATGTCATCTAGGTTCGGATTACACACAATAGCACTGTGTGTAGTGCCCTTGAATACAAAAAATACTGGTTTTATACATATTGTACTTACAACTGGATTAAATTTACTATCATTGTAATATGGAAAAGTAAAAAGAGAAGAAACAAAATTAATGTCATTCTTTATTCAGAAAAAAAGAACAAT
>Ga0224511_10002766_pt1 | contig 12088 bp, 8 predicted proteins | sample SF_May12_sed_USG_2_FD_169988 | JGI IMG/M metagenome (GOLD analysis project Ga0224511, IMG submission 169988) | Sediment microbial communities from San Francisco Bay, California, United States - SF_May12_sed_USGS_8_1 | ecosystem: Environmental > Aquatic > Marine > Sediment | place: USA... | reverse complement strand
CATCAAATGTTGACGGACGACGGACGACGGACGACGCACGACGGACGACGCACGACGACGGACGACGGACAACCACTGACCACAATAGCTCACCATGAGCACTTCGTGCTCAGGTGAGCTAAAAACACAAAACCAACAAACTTACTTGGGGAGACTGGTGACTTTGCCCCACTTCTCGATACAGAACTTGCGCGGACCGTTACTGCCCCGGAGCGCCGCGAACCCTTCATACGGGATGCTGGAGGTGCCCGTCACAAACTGGGGAGGAATGCCGTGTCATAGTTAATCCAAACTAAAGGAAATGTAAAATCTAGATTAATCCTGGTTTCTTTGTGTTTTGTTTGTTAACAACAAGAACATAATTTGACTAATTTGCAGAATGAATATAAAATCATATTCCATTTTAAAGCCCAGGTAAGCAACCAGTTTTAGATGTCTTCCTAAAGGGCTATCTACATACATCTCCAACTACAGGTTAATATAGTAACACTCTTATACTCTTAAATTATGGGTTTAAGTCAAATACTGTTTAAACCTGAGGTAGTCTGATTAAATGGAACTAGGATAACTGGCTGCCATGCTAAATCAGTGATAAGATTGGCCTGAAACCGAGCACACACCAGAAGACACACTGTGTCTGTACCTGCAGTAGTCGGAGATGGGGCTCGTTGTGACTAAATATACTGACTGCCATAATATAACAAAACTCAGGGTTGAAAACGGCCTAAAAACCATCAAACAAGTTTTTACACATAACAAGAAGCACTATGTCTGTACCTGCAGTAGTCGGAGCCGGCGCTCGTTGTCAAACTTCTCAATTGCCTCCCAGAACCAGATGATCACTTGATTCAGGTCGTGGTAACCTGGCAACACACACACATCATGTTTCATACATAGTCATACTTCATCAGGTTTTCAAGGTCTTCAAGGGGATGTTGTTTTTGGAAATCATAAAAATTTGTAATTAAACAAACTTAAAATTGTGTTCTAAACACATTTCAAAAGCTTTGTACATTACTGTACTTCACATCCATGTAAAAGTGTAGTAAGAAACAAGACAAAGACATATAACACTGAAAAAATATCATAAATACCAGACTGTAGCTACAAACATTCTTACAAAGACCTGTAATCAACTGCATTATGTCACAACCTTAAACAACCACAGGTAAGTCTACTTAAAAAGAACCCACTTATAAGGAGCTTTCGATTATAAGGAACTGATTTTCATACCGCAAGCTTTATCTAGGAACTAGTTCACTATACGTTTATAAGAAGCTCCAGTTATAAGGTCCCGATGAGTTCCTTAGAGGATTTTACTGCACTCAACTACATTAACAAAGAAACCATCTCACAGTACCGTCCGTACCTGATCTGTATTCTGTGTTTTTCCTCCAGTCGGCGATATCGATCTCCACGGTGCCAGCAATCACCAGCTCCAGCTCCCGGGCATCAAACACGGACACGATACGGGGGTCCAACACCTCGTGGAAACCCTGCAACAATAACAAAATGTTACAATTGTATACTGAAAAACAATAAATTTAATTTTGACCAATGAAAAGCTTTGTCAATAAAAATGTTACTTTTTATCAAAAAGAAAAAAATACAAAAAAAAAATCATTTTTTTTAAATCTTTGTTGAATGTATTTGAATAAAGGTTCAATAACTTTGAAATTGAAAACAATCTTGATCTAATTACCTCCTTTTTATAACAATAGAGTACAAACTATGTTCATAATATCACACTGCCTTGAAACACTGAACATTATCAAAATACAAAAGATTTAATCTTCTGATTGGCTCAAATGAAGTTGAACATTATGACGCTAAACGTAACTTCCTGCCTTTTGTTGCGACCAAACATCATTTCAGATGGTCCAACAAACGGGTTAATGGATAGTTCCACAAATTTTCAAGCTCCTCCCCAAGTGGCATATTTTCTTTGATCTTGTGATAAGGTTTAACACAAACAGGAAGTATGCTTTCTTTTGTATTTTCTAGGTCAGATCGTCAGCTGACAATATACTGTGGTATTACTTATTTTCGCGCTGTCTAAATTTCGCGGAAAGCCGACAAGAGACCATTCCGCGCGGTCTTAATTTCGCGCATGCGCCGGGGCGCGAAATTTAGACTAGCTGCAATCGAGATATGAGCACTTTGGAACAAGGTTAATTGATTAGGCTTACCTTTCGCGCGGTCTTAAATTCGCGCATCGGCCAAAGCGCGAAATACGCGAAAATTAGACAAACGCGAAAATAAGTAATACCACAGTAATCCTAATCTATTGGATTAAAATTGACCATGTACAGTTATAAATGATCATGATTGACAGTTGTGGAACTTGTCATTGGCAGACAGGTCGATGTTTCTGGGTACCTTGATGATGGACTCCATCTGCTCGGTGACGCCGCGCTCCAATCTCCACTTGACCATGCGCTCCATGTACTCCTTCTTGTTACGCTCCGTCACCGCCACGTTCTTCCCGTTAGGCTTCAACTCGCGCTCTGTCACCTGGACACGGGAAGAAAAGGTTACGTGTTAAATGCTCATACAAGACTGACATTGCCTTCTGGGTCTGCAACATCCCATGGTTTAGGGTCTTAAGAAGTCATTGCTAGTTTTCTTTATAATTTAACATACCATCTAGGATGGATATTCTTTTACTTTTTTGACTCCCTGGTACAAAGTTCACCCCCATTATGCATTATTTGTAGGTGTTATTAAACACATATAAATTGACACATATTGTGATTCTGTCAAGGTTTTAAATGGTAATCATGGTTTGAACCCCTAGACTTATCAAGTTATAGGGTCCTCTGAAGTCTATCCCAAATTCAGGACGTAGATACCTGTCCAAAGACCTCCTCGTTGACTGAGAAGAAGAGGTCCATGTCGAGATCGGTGATGTCGTTCTCCTTAATCCAGGTCAACGACTGGTGGAACGTCGCGTCGATCGCCTCCACGTCCGCCAGACAGCATGGGCTGTTGTGGGAGAAGGCAGGAATAGGATTGATTGATTGATTGATTGATTGAATGATGAGTTTCATGGCACAAAGACACTACATAATTGTAATCTCAAATTGTGCTTATGCATAGAATAGTGTATATGTAATGGTATGTCACTAACAAGATAAGAATGTATGGTTTTCTATTACAAAGAGATCAGGTCTCAGGTTGGTCAAGCGCTAACTAGGCAAAAGAAGAGCTAGGAACTAGTCAACACTTACAATAATGCACTAACTTTGATTCCTAAGCATTGAAACATTTCTGTTGTTGATTACCACAATCTACTGTGTGATCTTTCTATGATCACACGTGAAATAAATTTATATCTTTCACCAACATTAAACAAATATCCTCTATATATCTATACTTACACTCTGAGCAGGAACTTGTAGAAAGGCCGGGTGAAGAAGGCGTCCAGTAGGTACTGGTGGATCAAGGCCAGCCCCAGCACACGGCCAGCAAACCGAAACCTGCACACCAAACACCAGGGTCAGGCTTACACATGTATAGCTAGGATTGCTTCCCTTTAATGTATTGCTAGGATTGTTTCCCTTTAACTGCCGGTAACTAATCCATAGAAATCTCCTCTCCAAGAAAATTTCATTTGCAACACAATGTAAGAACTTTATTTTTGGCATCAAAGAATAGCTTCAGTGTACAAACGAACATAAATATTTTGTAATGAAATGTATTTTCTACTTATACCTTTATTTTTCAAAATAACAAATGATTGAGGGAAAACCATAAGTTATATTTTAGGCTCTCATTAAGTTTCTTTCAACTAAAACTAGATTATTTTGTTTTTAATGATAATCAAGAGTGCTGCATTTTTTTTCTCCAAAAATCAAAACAGGAATACCATATCTGACAACATAACCACCTTTCCTGATCTTAACTCACCATTCATGTGCGTTCTCCACAAACGCCGACATCGGGCTGACTTGCACCGTGTACGTATCGTTAGCCGAATACTCAAACAGCCCGTAGTACGGATTGAACAGCTCTCGACTGAGGAGGAAGAAGAACTCGCGTGACGGACCACCGTAATCCAAACCCTCCTCGCCGGTAAAGGAGATGTAGAGTTTGCTTTTCTGCAGTTCCTTTTTGGGCGTTGACATGATCTTGTTGAAAGCGTCTTCGAGGACGTGGTCACGTCGCACCATCATCCTGTTGGAAAATATATCAGGTTAATAAAGTCATAACAGAAAAATCCACTTTATATTAGGAACTAATCGGGACCATGAAAATGTTCCTGATAACGGAAGTTCCTTATAAACATACAGTGAACTAGTTCCTTGCTAAAGATTGGGGAATGAAAGTCAGTTCCTTATAACCGGAGTTCTTTATAAAGTTATACATGTCGTAAACTAGCTCATTGCTAAAGATTGGAGAATGAAAATCAGTTCCTGATAACGGAAGTTCTTGATAAACATATAGTAAACTAGTTCCTTGCTAAAGATTGGGGAATGATAATCAGTTCCTTATAACCAGAAGTTCCTAACAAGCAGGCTCCTTATAAGCAGACTTTACTGTAATTGCAAGAATGAGTATGTGGTACAAACTAAAAATCATGTCAAAAATACATTCAGGAGTCATATTTGTTGAAAGTCTATGCAATCTAAGAAATGTTTCAATGGGTACATATACAGAATATCTTTATTTCAATTAGTTTTTTCTTTGAAAAAGCTGAACAACCAGTAGATTTACATTCACAGCTCAAGATCAAATTACCATATAAGCAAACATTAATTCACACGAAATGAAACTTCTTGAACGTGATCAGATATATATAAACATTGTTAAACAGCCTCATAACTAATTGCGAAATCTGATAAATATCTGTTAAAAATTTCAGTAAACACAAGGGTTTGTTACTGTAATTTGTTTGCCATTAAAATTGGATCACATTTTTTTTGTGATTAGTTATTATGCTTTAAACAGAACTTAATGTAAAAGAGACAGAAGTTTTAACACAATATTCTGCCTACTTGATTTTGCCAGGCCCCTGTCCATATCCCTTCATCTCAAGTTTTCTGTAGAAGTTACGGAGTTTGGCATGGAAGTCGCGCTTGTACGGCGCTGGGACTCGAACATTGGACCTTGTTGTGTCAGCAACATGGGTGTCTACAACAAAACATCATTTTTTGTATTAAAGTTGTAAAAATCTCCGTAAAATGATCTTGACCTAAAGAATTTGGCATCATCATGTCCGAGCTGTCATAAGGAATATAAAAGAATTGTCTTACTTGGTGAGCTATGAGGGGACTCCCCGAAGCCAGTATCCATGGGTGACGATGAGCGGACGGTGCTCAGGTGGGGCGGGATGAACGACATGATCTCGTTCTCACACACACTGGAATCACACAATCACCAAGTTAGCATTTAAGTTGAATTAATAATCATTCCATGACTCCCCTATACTGACCCAGACTTAGATGTGGGAGTCAGTATGTTGGAAAAATCATTAATTTTATTGATAGATTTTATTTCTATGCACAGAGTATAACTTTAGGCAAAAACTATACAACAACATACTATCCATACATTTTGAGTTTTGATATTCTAAGCCATCAGTTAGTATATAATTTGGATTAAATCATTTGCATGTTAACCCCTCAACTGACACAGACTTAGAAGCAAGAGTCACTAGGTTGGGAAAATTTATTCTTGTTATTGATAAATTTATTCATATGCACAAAGTATAACTTTAAGCAAATAAATACAAAAACACATTTTACATACATTTTGAGCTTTGGATATTCTAAGTGAATCAATGAGATGCAAACACAGTTTTAATTGAAGCATTTTTTTACACAATATAATAGGCATTTTCTGATCATTATTTTATTAAAAAACATTTTTACTTTGTTTTCTTGAATAATGAAGGTAACTTCTTCCATCTTGCCAAAAAAAAGACTATCAACACATTTTGATACTGCTTATAAAGGCAAAATCGAACCTGAGCATCATAGTAAGTTGAAGGTCATTCGACACTCGATCGAGCGCGTCCGTGCCGCCACTTATTATACGTGTGACCTTGTCCTTGAGCGGACTGGAGGTGGCGTACGGCGGATATTTCTCCTTAAGAATGTCCTGGATGCCCGGTTGTCGTAGGAACTGCACCACCTTGTCGTTGTAGGCGGTGGGTAGGGTGGACTGGTCCACGATTGGCTGGCGGGGCGGCGGAGTGGGCTGAAATATAGAAATGGAATAATGTACAAGTAATTCAAAAATTGTAGTAGTTGAAAAGATGATTTTGGTTTGTTTCAGTAGAATTATGTATTTGACTTCATAAAATGTATATGTATATCATATAATTTGACCTTTTTGATCTTGAGACTTGCAGAATATCTAAATACACATGTTCACAGGAGACAACTGTTACACGGAGACTTTTACTAAGAAAGTAATTTTGGTTAAAATTACTCCAATAAAAAGATGTTATTCTATTGTTTTGAACAGTGAAGTAACAATGAATTTTCATAATAAACTAGCATTTGGCACTGAATAAGCCTGACTCACAGCTTCACTGCGGGTGGGTGAGTGCTCCTGACCCCCAGATCGATTTCTGACGCGCAGTAACGACGTGTGGACAAAGTCCGGGTTGACCGGAGGAACATCGGCCGGCAGACGAGGGTCGATAAACGACGTCCCCTTCATATGGTGGTCAATAAAGAATGGCTGAAAATTTGAAAACCTTTGTGATACAAAAATATGTACATAATATATAAAATTATAATACCAAGAAATATTTGTCAAATATATTCCTTTTTAGGCATATATATTTTTTTAGATATTTGTTACAATTCACTGTGTTTTCATTTTTGTATTTTATATATTTTCTATAATTATTATTCACAATATGTTCATATATAAGAAATGAAATGGGAGTTGTTTTCAATTCTCTCCTTACCATTATAAATTCAATAATCACACAAGAAGGTTAAGGTTCACAACATAAAACAATGAAATCTGTGCTAATCTGTGGTACCTACCTTGGCGTTGTTCTTGTCAAACTTCATCTCCCAGCCCTCCGGCAGCTCCTTGCTGGTGTCCGCGAACAGGTTGAGGAACGCCACCAGGTCCCGGTTGTGCTGGTACCTGCATACACAGGGGGATCAAGGTGTCATATTCAGTACTCAAATGTATGTTTTGTGGTAGTCCTCTTAGTTGCAAGTGTTCAAAATAATGTTTAGAAATGCAAACTGTCTCAATTGCGTTGGCACCTGCAGATATTCATATTACATTTATAATATACCAATAATATCAAATATCAATAGAATCTGAAGGATAAACTTTATATTTGTATAAATCTTTTTCAAACAAAACCAAACTTCCTCAGATCTACTGACAGTTTTTTGTGTTTTCCTTAAAGGTGTTTGGAGTAGCAAGCTCATGAAGTCAACAAACAACTTCAAGAAATGTTCCATCAGATTTTAATTGTGCTGTTACCAAAATAATACCTAGACCTTTCCATGATGGTATAAGCAAACCCTACCATTTAAATGAGCATATCAGAAAGCCCAATCATTTTCATTAGTACAATTATATTTATCAGCCATTGTCAACTTTACAAACAAAAATATCACTCATTAAAAACCTCACTAAACAAACCGTGGATGTATCTTTTGTCAACATCAAACCCACCGGTCAAAGTTCACAGGGTCCTTGCGTATCTTGTTGATCATGTGTTTCAGCTGTGCGTTCCTGTTGTACTCCACCATGGCGTGCTCGTTTGCCTGCAGCAGGGGGAAGAAGTCCGGCCGCATCATGAACTTGACCGCCGGCTGCCGGTAAGGGCCTGGAGGTGCCGGGCGCGACTCCCGGGGTTCCGAGGTCGCTAGCATCGTCACCGGCGCTGGTAGAACCGTCTGGGCAGAGGTCTGTGGGCTGCTGCCATCACTGGTTCCTGGGGAAACATGTGCAAGATATTGTTATAATAACTTCTTTAGTATCTTTTTGCAAAATGTTTTTGCAATCTTTCATTTATGTTATGTGAACTTATGAATATAATTGACATGGCATGATTTTGTGAACACCCAGGGATTATGCTGGTAAAGTTTGGTCAAAATTAGTGGTTTCAGAGCAGGAGATATTTAAGTGAAAAACGAGGGATAAAAGATCACAAGGTCACAATAGCTTAAAATGTAAATCAAGTCTTTGCAGTGAATTTAAAATATTTAAATGGTAAGGCTTGATTTTGCAGACAAGTTAAGGTACAATGTACATCATTGTCATCTTCAAGGCTACTCTGTGTCCTGAGTATCTATGCATCCTGGGTATATTCTTTTGGTGAAGAATGCAGCAGTTCTAAAATTAATGCAATCACAGTAGGCGTTTAATTCACTTAAATGCATGGCACATATTTATTATGTTTAATCTGTCAAGACAGGACTTTCTGACAGTTGTGTTATGTACTAAGTTTTGCAGTATAAGCCCTGACATACATTTCCTAAATTTAAACTATGAAACATATGATTGTGTGATTGGCGTCGTTTCCTGTACACTCTGCCATTTAAAGGTCATTGGCTGTGAATGGCCGATTTCACCAGTAAATGTCATTATCATACACGAGGAGGTATAAGACCAAGATAAATTATTCTATGCAATATAATGAATACCCTCCCTTAAGTGATCAAATCTGACTCTTTTAAAACTATGAAAGTCAATTTTCATCAATTAAAAGACATGTATTACTATAAGGCCAAAACAAAAGGGTGTATTGGGTAACCATTTAAAAATAGGTAAGCAGAATCGAAATTTTTATCTCTTTTAAATATTTTTTTTATATGAAAAAAAATCTTTTCAGACAGAAACTTAAGACAAAAATCTCTTATATCTAGAAAAAAAAGTGTGCAGGGTCACGGTCATTTTGTAGTTAATGTTGGGCTACCTGAATCGCACAATCTACTTTTTAGGGCCTAAAATAACTACCAAATCTATAAAAACTTATACAATTTATGCCGAATGAATACTTAAACAGACATGCTCGTGATAATTTATGATATAAATAAACAAATACTGAATAAATCACATATTATGTAAATGCTATTCACAAAACCTTATTTCGAAACGTTTTCTGAATGAAAAGTTGAACATTAATTCATCACAACAGCAAAAACAAACTCAAGGTCGTATCAATTTAGACCATGCTCATCAAAATAAAGCAATAACAACGCACAAATTTTAGGGCAAAAATGATAAGCAAGATAAATTTACTTGGAATTAATAAGACATTTACAAGCAGCATGTGTGTGCCAATTTCATGAGACATTATAACTGATTGATATGGGCCTCTCGTTTCCGTTCGTGACAAGATTGGAAGGTATAAAATCTCAATTTCACAAATTCAGTAATAAACCATATCAATGAGAACTGATTTGGGACAATACATGAAAAAATACCAAATTTAAATTTATCAATTTCATTAATTAGGATTGATAGCAAAATTATGATACTGTTGGAAATCATTACCACCAAAACAGAACTGGAAAAATGATTAACTTTAGAGGATGGCTCCTGCATTCTTTATTGTACGAGATACATGTATTAATTAATATATTTTAAGCAATTAAAATCATGAATATAATTTGTTAAAATAAAACAAACAAGATAAATGATAATAATTAGATATACATTTGGTAAACATATGCCTAACAGGTGCACTTTCTGCAGTTTCATTTCAATTCGTATAGGTTAACAAATTAATGAGAACTTATTTGGGAAATTTATGATGAATTACATCATTCCCGTTAATAGCAAAATCATGATTTTGTAACACGACAATATTAAGGCATTATGACTCATCAAACAAGGTCCATGCTTCTTATTACTGTGATATTCATTAAAGTAAAATTATTATACCTTTTCATAATTTGTATCTTCTTTGTGTATATATTTAAACAACAGTCTATAAGCATTATGCATTAAGATTTGCTTTAGCCGGCACAGTGCTACCATGACAACCACGAGGCTCAACTAGCGACCGGGGTCCTTATTTAGTACACTGCCTCTTAAAGCAAATTCTTTCAGAATTAGTGGCAAACATATTGTGAAGTTTAGCTGAACATATTTTCAGGCTGACTGGTAAGTCACTCAAAGGCAAGAAGCCTCTCAGTGCTGTTAATATTTTTCCAATTGATGTATCAACAAGTCATTTTTTGGGCCATCTAAAATGCTGTTTGGATTATTTAACAAAAGGCTGGAAATTACATGTTATAACGCACAACGTCATTTGGTAATCAGAAGATTGAATCATTTGTGCAGCGCTGGCTACATGCACATGCCATATTTGATGTGACATGTTTCCCGCATTTGTTGGAGCATTGTACCTCATTTCACGCATTCTGTCGATACGTAAATTAGGTTACATCATCCATATGCCTACCAGAAGATGTGCTTTCCGCAGAGTTGCTGGTGGGTTCAGGTTCGGCACGCTGACGTATGGTTCGCCGGATGCTCTGGTAGCGACGGTCCATCTGCTGCCGCTGTTGGCTGCTGATGGTGGGCCGTCGATGGACGGTGCGCATGCCCGACTGCGGCCGCTCCCACGTAGTCGTCTTGTTCACGTGGTCGATGTAGAACACACGATGATGGGCGTCCACTCGTGCCTCCCAACCTGTACCACGACAGAACGAGAGAGGTTGTTACCAAGGTAATGGTTTACCGAAATTTCTATGACAATTCATGCTGTTGAGTCATCATAATGCAACAACTATTCTGCTATTTTTAACAATATTATGACAATTTTTGCTTCCAAATAAGGCATCACACAAAACACAAATTTCATGAAAATGTTCTGTTCAAAAGCTAGTTTTGTCAGAGAGTTTTGTCAGAGTTGTACCATTAGGTTTGACCTCACCAGGCGGCAGTGGGTGGTCGCCAGGTTTGAGCTCCGCGGGCTGGTATCTGCGCTCGCGCGCCGGGAGCTTGGGCAGCGGAGATGAGGGCGGACCCGACACAGAGTCTACTGAAATCATGGGTGTCCAAGTTTATAATTCACTAGGTTAAGGGATAAAAAGGTTTTAAAGGGGTTATAGGGTCAATGAGGTACAACAAAAATGTCCATGAAGACAGAAGTTACAAGGGTTCTAACATGTGACAAATTGGCTGCCATGATGGATTAATGAAGTAAGCGAGCTTGTTTGCCATACATGGAAATGGTGGGAAAATGCTATTTACTTTGCTAAATTAAATTTTTAACTTCATTTTCTTGCAATTATCTTAAAATGAAGTGAGTATATGTTAACACATAGCAAACACACAAGATTTTGACCCATTACTACAAAAAAACAACAGAATTTAGTCTATTACCATATATGGAAAGCTAGCTCAATGAAGACATTAAATTTATTTAATCTTGTTTCAAAAGTAAAATAATAATTATAGGTAAAAAGCCTTTAGGGGATTCAACCTAAAGTCATATTTTTTATGATATTAGGTTAATGGTTCTTCTGCATGGCTGCAGATGTGTTTTATTCAAAGTTGGTTATCCTTCAGCGTTAACAATTATACAAAAAACCAAGTTCTGTCAAGCTTGCCAAAACAAAACGAACCAAACGAGAATTAGCCAGGTTATGAGGCCTGGGTTCACACGTATGTGTGGTAAGGTAAATAAGATTTGTACTTTTGGAAACTAAATGTGTTTGCTAGTGTTAACACCATGGTAATGTTTGTCTTTCAGTTTAAAAGCATGTGGCGGTTGCCAGGCATGCAAAATAAATGTGTTTTTAACTCAATGGGCATAGATAGTGCCATTAGATAGAATGCTGCCTCCAATAATGAGTATTAATGCTGCCTCGAATAATGAGTATTAATGCTGCCTCGAATAATGAGCATTAATGCTGCCTCGAATAATGAGTATTAATGCTGCCTCGAATAATGAGTATTAATGCTGCCTCGAATAATGAGTATTAATGCTAAGAGGCCAGAAGTGGTGTTTACACTTGCAAAGTAAAGTAAACAAGAGGGCCCAGAGGGCCCTGGAACGCTCACCTGAGAGTGAAGATTTTTAAGATTTCCCTTTTTTCATTGCTTTATATACAACAGGCGACACCTGGGGGGTCTAAATCTGAAGTAA
>Ga0224511_10002765_pt1 | contig 12088 bp, 8 predicted proteins | sample SF_May12_sed_USG_2_FD_169988 | JGI IMG/M metagenome (GOLD analysis project Ga0224511, IMG submission 169988) | Sediment microbial communities from San Francisco Bay, California, United States - SF_May12_sed_USGS_8_1 | ecosystem: Environmental > Aquatic > Marine > Sediment | place: USA... | reverse complement strand
TTCTTGTCTGAAACTACAAGGCCCTGTGCTTTCATATTTAATATATAACATCATCAAAAGGTCCTCTACCAAAGTTGTTCAAATTATGCCCCTGGGGTTCTCTATTATTGGCTCCACTGTGACCTTTTCCTCAGGTGAGCGACCCAGGGCCCTCTGGGCCCTCTTGTTATATATGCATACAATGTATACGTTTGTTTATGGTCTTTCAAGTTCTGTAAATTGTTTTGTAGTATGTGCTCAATCCGTACAGTGCTATTAGTATGCCAACTGTTCACATAGTGAAGGGGGGAGTTCACTGTAGTGCCATCAAGACATGTCACATCATGCCCTGCCCCCTCACATACTGTAAAGGAATCATAAACTAAAGACTTCACCAGATATCAACATGAAACTTCATGTAACTTTATATATTTGTATGTCAATCATTTGGTGGAGGAAAAATGCAGTGCACTTAAGTCTTCAACCCCACACATTAATGGTTTTGAGTTATTGCCCTTTGTATTTTTATTGTTTAAACCTTTTTTATGCTCCCGAAAAATTTCGGGGGAGCATATAGTCACCGCCTTGTCCGTCCGTCCGTCCGTCTGTCCATCCGTCCGTACGTACGTCCCATTTGTGTCCGGCCCATAACTTCGTTATTTGAAACTATTTTACAGAAATGACCACCATGTTGAGACGACGTGTCGCGCCCAACATTTGGGTCGCTACCTTGAAAGTAAAGGTCACAGCACAACCTTGCAGCAAAATCGTGTCCGGCCCATTACTTCGTTATTTGATGTCATTTTTCAAAAATATTTTACAGAAATGATCACCATATTGAGACGACATGTCTCGTGCAACATTTGGGTCGCTACCTTAAAGGTCAAGGTCACAGCATGACATTGCAGCACAATCGTGTCCGTCCCATAACTTTGTTATTTGAAGTCGGATTTTGAAAATATTTCACAGAAATGATCACCATATTGAGACGACGTGTCGTGCGCAACATTTGGGTCGCTACCTTGAAGGTCAAGGGCACAGCATGACCTTGCAGCAAAATCCTGTCCGGCTCATAACATCGTTATTTGAAGTCGAATTTTGAAAATATTTCACAGAAATGATCTCCATATTGAGACGACGTGTTGCGCGTAACATTTTGGTCACTACCTTGAAGGTCAAGGTCACAGCATGATCTTGCAGCAAAATCGTGTCCGGCCCATAACTTTGTTATTTGAAGTCAGATTTCGAAACAATTTCACAGAAATTATTAATATAATAAGACGAAGTGTCGGGTGCAACATTTGGGCTATTACCTTGAAGGTCAAGGTCAAAACTGTGTTATTTGCAACTACTTTTGACAAAATACTTCTCTGTGTCCAATACCTATTCGGGGAGCATTACCCGGTTCCGACCAGCTCTTGTTTAAATTTATTATAAATGTTATGAAAACAAATCTTTAAATGTAGACAGACCATACTGGTTATGAGTGTTGGGCTAGAGAATAACAAGCCTGTACATCATCCAATGGGGGAGGGGTGGGGGTAGCTTCAGTGACAAACTCAATGTAAATGCATTGAGTGAGAATGGTTAACTGTGCTTGGTATTTATTTCAACATGTTTTACTAAATTTGCAACAATTGTTATATACTGTTAGTGGCTTTTATTAACTATGATGAACAAAATATCCAGGTTGTCTGTTATATGTACAGTTGAAACTCGAAACCTCGATGTCCCAGGGACTTGCAAACATAACTCGAGGCATCCGGAAATCGACCCAACCGAAAGTGGTTTTCTCCATGTAATTGTTAGTATTGTGTATGTGGTCACATTACACAATACTAAATTACGTCTGTACCTTTACTGCTCCAATGTTAATATTGGATTAAAACAAAAAAAAACTAATGTTTTGTTATTAATTTATTGTTTTATATATTATATTTTTATTCTTTAATGCCAGCTTGTTTTTGACCTTTACACTCTGATGCCGATCCAGATATCTCCATGAGTTTGATACTGTGTCATTCTCTGGATTGCGCGGCTGAGGTAGGCCAATTTAGCTATCCGATAATCGATAATTAGCCGTTGACAAGTTTGCGCACGCTTTACACAAGCCTTGATTGAGCATTTATAGTTGAGTGACATACGCTACTTAGACTGCTTTTCGCACCTCCGCGAAAGGAGTCGCGAAATTGACTTCGAGCCATGTAACAATCTTAACGTGTGAAAAGTGGTATTGGGACCGGGATTTGACATCGAGTGACTGAAAATATCGAAAAACTGAATATCGAGGCAGGCAATTGTTTTACATTGAATATAACAAAATGATTCGGGACTTTAAAATGAGAACGAAGTAACCGGAATATCAAACCATGCGACTTCGAAGTTTCGAGTTTCAACTGTAGTTATCACATGCAAGTGACACATACCTTCACTGATCACATACAATGTACAAGTATTGAGTTAAAAACATGGTGGAACATGAAAGCTGATGATTCATAAGTGGTTTAAACAATCACTGAAAGTGTTTAAGGTTGTAGTAAAAGCCAGTTTTAACGTGTTTTGGTCATATTTCTATTAAAATTATGCTTAAAATTAATCGCGAGCGAAGCGATCGAAGAAAAAATTAAGGAAAATTAGCGTTTTGGGCATAAAAAATCGTAAGTCCGCGCCGTTAGGGGGTGCGCGCGCCGGGTGCCCCCACCCCCTGGATCCGCTAGTGGGTAATAAGGTGTAATATTACTTCCCAAATATAGGTTACTTCCATTTTAAAAATAATGTTCTATGGTTGAAAAGTACAAGTATAATAAATATAACATTTTAATACTGAAATTCTTGTTTATATTTTGATAAAACATACAGATGTGTATCCTTCTTAGTCCATTACACAATTATAATTACCCTAAAAAGTAAACACAAACAAAAAACAACATTAATTTTACTGGTGATTCTAAATAATAAGAGTAGAATCTATTGTTATATGAAAGTAATCAAAAGAGGGTGAAAATATACAAACACTTCACTCAACATAATTATTATAATTCGGTGAAAATGTAACATTTCGTCATGAATTAAAAGAAACCGTCATTTTCTTGACCACCAATTTGCTATTATTATTATTATTATTATTATAGCACTAAACCAGCATAAACGCCCTAGTATATATTATTATTATATACAGGAAGAACGAATCCAGTGGGATCTACACCACCACGATGTTTGTTTATCGTCTCTCGGTCACTGCGTTCAGTTTGAGACAACATCTCTAACCAGGGGATTCTGCCTGTTGACGTCAGCCTCCGTGATCCCCAGCGCTGCAAGCTGGCGATGCACCTTGTCCAGGATTCCTGGATGCACAATGCTGTCAACAGAAACATTCAGGATATAAAGGAACATCAGACAAAAAGAGCCATGTTCGCGTATTCTGCTCTGAAAGATTACAAGTGTCGTCGAGTGGCTCTTTTAGAAAAGGTATTTTTAAATTTTACTGTACCAGTTTTGTGTCAACTCTAACAAACTCAATTAAGAGTATGGTTATTATTGGTTTTACACGTTAAGCCATTAAACGAAGTTGGTACCAGAACAAAAATATTTTCATTTAAATGATTCAGATACATACATGTAGCTACATTGTTGTGATACATGAAATAAGGGTATGCAAAGTAATATATTGAAAATCATAATGACTTCAACCTCCGGGTTTCTCACTGCATAAAGTCAGCATTATACTAATTTTAAAACTATTTTAATTAATCGGTAAATCATTAGAACATACACTTTTGTGTTATGACTGACATCGTCACGCAGCACGACCTTGAACCCGCCCTTCCTCCCCGAGTCACGGACGGTGAAGAGCAGCTTCCTCTGGAAGGCCACCTGCAGCATCCTGCAGACCTGCTCCACACTAACACTACTTCCATCACCAACACTACAAGGATAACTGCAGCGGGGCAGCCATGTTGTCATTGATGTACCTGTGAACCGCTGATCGGGCTTTGGGTGGTTCTCCTTCAACAGTGGCAAGACATACTGGGATTTAATTATCCATTGTAGTTGTTAATTTATATTTACATTTATATATTAATAAATGTATGGCTATTATTTAAACAAAGTTTATCATCAATATTAGTTTTAGTCGCTATGATCAATATATGCATATTTTAAAAGGAATTTCAATGCAACATCACCATTTACATATGCATTTTATATTTCTATAAACATTACATAATTGTTAAAATCAATCACGTCCGATAATATCACATAGAATATTGTGTGGTTGTGCATTCCATGGTAAACACCCGTGTATGATCTTTTATGTTATAAAAATTTCTATCATATTAATTTAACTACATCCGGATTTTTACGGAATTATGTTTTATCCGATTTCATTATGTTGTCTGCTATTTTCTTTTTTACATAAACGTTTAATATAACACAAACTCTATATCAATACAACATCAACAATACTGTCGTCAACTATACTGTAATTAAAACAGAGTCAAAAGCAAGAAGCATATAATAATTTAGAATAATAGTAGTCAATTTATTGCACGCATATGAGCACATCATGCTTGTTTAATGTTTATTCACCTTCGTTTGTCTACATTGTGTTAAAGTTGATATAAGGATATAAGACATGTCCGTCATTAAGCAAACCTGTTGTACGCCATCCTTGAAATCATATGTAATTTCCCAATGTCCAAATTCGTTCCTCTCCACTCTCATTGAGCCAGGTGGTTGGTTTCCTTAATACACAAAATATATATTTTAAATAATGTATAATAATTTTATGTATTTTTTCTTCTAATGCATTTTATCAATCGAACAGCATTTCTAAAAATGATAAAGCTAAAATAATTATTATTTTTAGTTAGGGTTTTTTGTCTATTCGACATTAAATCACAATTTCAATATGGGATATGCACAAAGCTTACAAAAACATATCCTACAAAACTCTTTCATTATAGATATATAGCTACATAAGACCAGGCATGATTCTGCATTTTATTAAAAACACAACTAAATAAATTTTAAGGGTGATGCTTAATAACACAAGTCATCAGTAGCCTAACGTTGGTACATATAAACATAATCCTAGGGCCTTTGGTAACTTTTTGCTATGACAGAGGCTCAAGCCTATGGCATTATATCATGTTCAAATTTAGCATCATGAGTTAAATTATTGCAACTAGTATGTACATGTTTAAATGCATAGAAACATTGTGAGCGTTGTCTGCAGCTTTGCTGTACCTTGTATGACTACACATGTCGGGCACACCGTTCTTGGCTCCTTCCTGGAGCTACACGCCCTACAAAAGCTATGTCCACACACGCGCGTCCTTGGCTCGCTCATTGGCTTCTTACATGAGCCACAACTGGGAACGTCTTTTGGGGTTCCGACAGGTGCCTAATCATAAACAATGTTACTGTATGGGTTCTGTGAATGATGACAATTAAAAAGGCACATAAAAATATTATTATTTGCTCTAAATAATATCGTATTAAAAAGCACATTTGAAACAATGCTCCATCAGTTAACAGTATATATATAAGGCTTAAACCTATATTAATATAACCATATACAAGGTTCATTTATAATGTTCCCGTACTGGGGCTGTAACTTTTCTAAAAATCAAGTTATTTTATTAAAACTTTGCAATAATTTGTATATGCATATTTCAGATTTATGTTTGAAATTTCTCTCATTTTATCTTTGATAGTTTAATTTTTATGCAAATTAATGTAAATGCATAAATAGCATTACGGAGCACTTTGAAGTCACTCAATTAGCTTTTTATAGTATTCAAAGATAATCATTGAGTTTTTGAAGAATTTGAAGATAAAGATACAATTAAAACATGACTGGTGATGCACAAAGCTTTTGATATAAAAATGCTAATTTTTAAATCAATTTGACTGCTGTACAAGAAATAAATAAATATGAAAGCATTACCGTGAGCTGCATTAAATGCAAATTGAGCATGAACGTCGAAAATGACGGAGCAGAATGTTTCAAGCCATCTTGTGTGTTTTTAAAAAGTATATCTTGCTTGAAAACATGATTTTTTATTCAAGCAGAAGTTACATGTATTTATAAATGTTTAGTTGTTCAAACTAGTTTCACATATTGAAACAATATCGTAGTGATCTTTAAAAACAGGTTAACAACAATAATAATCTTAACTCAATGGTAAGTTTGTGCATTACACTGTCATATTTGTAAAAAATAAAAATATCCAAGTTGGAGGAAAAAATAATATAGTTTTTGTATAAAACTTATAATAAATAGTTTTCATCAACATAAAAGTAGTTAAGCAGTTCTTTGTTGTATATATAATCTGCAATTTACTTGAACAAAGTTGGCACTTTTTATGATTTAATTCTATGTAACGTCAAAATGACGTCCCAAACTGCGCCGTGCAGTATCAACGCATTGTTTATAAAATTCAATATAAAAAGTAACTATTAAAATATTTTACTGATATTTCACAGGGTTATTTCACACATGTTATGTTATCATTGTTGTAAATATCAGAAACGTAAATGAAAAATGTAAGCGTTACAGCCCTAGTCATGAAATTTTATGAATGACCCTCGTACAAAGATATAAACATTAGCAATTTAAGTATGAAAATATTACAATCTTCAACATGTTCAATGAGTTGTACCGTGTCCTTAAATTTGTTTTGTGATGTTGTTTTATATATTTCTGAGAAAAGAAAAGACTTACCTGATTTATTGCAAGCGTTTGAATGGAACTGTGTATTCTCGTGGTGGGAGCATCTGTCAAATATTAATAGAATGTCAAAATCAGTCCTATAATTATTCGAACCAAAAATGGTTAACTCACATCTCATGTTTTAAAGTAAGGTTAATATCACTTACCATGTTTTCCTGTATGAGCACCAGACTGTAAAGCCTGTTTATAATGTCCGATACTCGATGATGTCTTAAAATGTGTTTTGGCCTCAGCATTTTCCATAAACTTGTATTGTGGAACGCTCTCAATTGCATTTTCAACGTCATCTATCTTGTTAGACACATTAGTTGCTATCTCTTTTGTTCGATGTACAGCAATGAAAAGAAGAACATCGTTGCCCCTGCAGTTTTCAATGACATTTGTCACGCTGTAGACTTCTAACTCGCCTGTCTTGGAAGTGGTTTTCAGATTAGAGAGTATGGCATGTGTTGCCTGAGCTTTAGACTCGATGTCCGTTGTAATCTCATCAGACATCTTGTTGATGGCGTTGATCAACTCTGCTTGGAACGTACGGGCTTGTTTGACACTCTGCTTCTTGGAATCGTCGATCGAAACTGCCTTTAAGTCGATTTCGTGTTTGGTTTTAGAAATCTTATCAGTTATCGTCTTTAATTTTTGTTCATGCTGTTTGAATTCAGCGCTGTTTCCATATCCCTTTGAAACATTTGCTATGACTTCCATTTTGCACGTGTGATTATTCGTAACGATGCAATCACCACAAAACAGATCACCGTGGCTAGGACAGTAGTACTTTACCAGTTCTCGTGGGTGGTCTTTACAATATTCACTCACATATTCTTGACCTTTCTCCGATCGTTTTCTTGGCATAGACTTCTTGTCAACGAGTTTGTGGTTTCTGGTCAATCGAGATCTTTGATGTGTAATAGTTGCACATGTGGTGCACAAATACTCGTCGCAGACTGGACAGTAGGTCTCGGCCGGGACGTTTTCATCTCCTTCAGCACACAGATCGCAGTTGTGGATGACTTTAGAAGCTGTTTTTCCAGAGACCTCCATAGACGCCATGATGGTGGCTGCAAGTTAAAGCAAACCAAGTAGTAATACGTAGATGTTTAAATCACTCTGTTTGATTATGTTAAATATTATGTGTAAATACTTGGTCTTGAAAAACTTAATTATCATGTCGTCTAAAAAGGACCTTTGAAAAGACGCGTATTTAGCGATATAATTAGTATTTAAATTGGAAATATTATGAATACAGACGAAAATAATGTTATGACAATAAAACATTTTCAATGTACATATAAATACAAAATGTATAACAAAAAACGCTAAACGTATATGTATTCTTCATAATCATCAATATATGTACTTAACTTGAGAATCAGAGAAAATTCAATAATTTTTTTCTCGATATCAATGTAAGGCACGAAATGACCCTTTGACGTGCAGTCCTATAAAAAGTGTGTATATTCCCACATCTGTTTTGTAATTACATTTTTTATTATAATTATATAATTATAATTATAATACTACAGATTACCTCTTTATAAAAACAAACTTACCTTCAACTGTTCCTGTCTTAACGTACCTTGAAAACCAAACACGAAGTATACATTTACAATTATACATTAAAGATAGAAGGGAACAGATAATCAAATATTAGGGCATAGGCGGTTATCTGCTTTTATGCAGATTAGGTTACATGTATAATGTACTCTTTGGACTTGGGTCGATTTGGTCTTTATCTGATTGGAAAAGATTTAGTGAATTAGTATTTAAACAAAGTGGAGTTTTATAAAATAATGACCAAAAGTCAAAAAATTATTATGATATAATCCAAATTTTAAAATGTGATTGTCTCGACTCAGTATCATCTGCCTTTCCATTCAGGCAATTACCAAGGTTTTAGAAACCCATGGAAGTATGAACAGATGAACAATGGATAATTCCGCAACAGTCGATCATGATCATTTATAACAGTACATGGTCAATTTTAATCCAATGGATTCGGTTTATATTGTTAGGTGACAATCTGACATAGTAAATACACAAGAAAGCGTACTTTCTCTTTGGATAAACATTCTCACACGAACAAAAGAATACTACAAAAATGGGAGGAGATTGAATATTTACAGAACAATGCATACTACTAATGTTTCCAGGCTTTGCCCTGGGGAATGGGTGACGTTGATTTGGGACCAGATGGGAGGGCGGAGTTCCGGTTTGTCAATCACAATGTCAAGGTCTAGAATATGATTGGCCGGTCCATGATCATCCATGATGCTGCTACAAAGATGGTGAAACAGGACAATGCCTTGAATTTCAGGTAGACCTTTGAAACACTTAACTGATTTGCTTTAACAAAAAAACGGTGCATTTGTTTTGAGTTTGATTAAGTAATGAGGGTGACACCCCCCTTTTGGTACGCAGTATTCAGGGGGTTAGGCCGTACGCAGTACGCAAAGGGCCAGTACGCAGTACGCAACAATTTCGTTAAATCGTACGCAGCGCTCAAAAAATGACATTTTTTTAATCGTTTTCTGTAATTACAGCCGAAAATATCACGCAGCGATTGAAAACGCGTGACTGGCAGATATATAACGTCAATAGAAGTCAATGATACGATTAAAACGATTAATAACGGGCTTTATTTTAAAAAAGTTACCTGTTTGAACTTATGTCATTTCCTATTCTAGCGTTTCTAGCGTGTTTGGTTGACAAACTATCATTTTTAGCTGAAAAAGTTAAATGTTCATAGAGTGTTGTTGTCGTTTATATTTTAGAGGTAACAGGAAACACGAGTCTAGGTGTTTTGGTATGACAATTGCCGAGGAAGTGTTTCAAGACTTGCAATTACTAAATAAAACAGGAATACTAAAATAGGTTGCATCTTTTGGTGTAGGCAATTACGCTTTGACATTATCCATGAAAAGACTCACAAAGGATGATGAGTATCCTGGCAGCAGATTCCTAATGGCAGAAACACCGGCCGGTGGGGCAGCATTTCGAAGTTTCATTCGAATGACCCCAAAACCCACAGTTTCTATGGGAACTATTTGTGTAGTTGGATTTTGTGTTTGATTAATTGACTTAATGCGTTACTTTAATAGCTTACTTTATAACAAAACTGTCAGACCAATAATGCTTAGGTCAAAAATCATCTACGGGCACCGTACGGCGTCTATATATTTCACACTGCCGGCGGCAGAAAGAATCGTACGAAATGTTGTCATTTTTTAGACATCATACGGTGCCCAATCCTCGGATACCCAGGGGTGATTTTGCTAGCGAAATCACCCCTAGGTATCCGAGGATGACGGTGCCCGGTGAAGTTTAGTTACTACTTAAAATTCCACGGCGCCCTTACGGCGTTTTGTAGGGTTATTGATGGTACAATGACATCGGCCGGGCACCATTTGCACACATCGGACGGGCACCGGACGATTTTTGTTTGAAATTCAAATCGTACGATTTCAACGGCGGCCGGGCATTGTACTATGTGTGAAAAGAGCAAGGAACTTTCGAAAATCTCTATACAAATCGGCCGATGCCCGTCCGGGCACCGTCCGATGTTTTATGAGTCGAACTGCTACGGTGAGAAGCGACGTGTATTTGCAGAAGTACATATTGAATATGTATAGATATTTCACTTGTGAAGACCAAAAACTTAAATTCAATTATATATGTTTCGCTAAAGGAGCTAAGGATGAATAACATGCAACGAAAATGTGCTATTGAAATGTTTGCAATCTTGAGCAAGTGTTGTTTTCACATCCATCACTGTCAGAGTCAGCATCAGTGTTTCTAATTTTAACAACCTGTTTCTTTGGAGGAACGATGGCGAATTTTGATATTACTGTATTCATCATTGCACGTGAAAATGTGTTTCATCCGTTTCAAATCGACCGGGCACTGTACGGTGTCCGGCTGATCTCTTACAACCGTACGGTGCCCGGTCGGGCATCGGCCGATGATATCATATACAGACGCCGGCCGCCGCCCGTACGATATGTGACCACGCAAGAGAAATTTCTTAAAAATCGGCCGGTGCCCGGACGATTATCAAATTGGCCGGTGATGTGCAAATCGCTGAAATCGTACGTTGTCTGTTTTATTTGTGACCATAGCATAGTTTGTGTTCCTATCTTTACTATGCAGACGAGTGTAGTGGTGGCTCAGTGGTTAGAGAGTTCGCCCTGTATGCTTATTATTTATGGTTGTTTTTATTGCGTTGATTTTTATTTAACATTTCGTTTTTCTACACACAATTGTTTCTTAGATTTCTCATATGAATGTTTGTATCCTTGTGCACAACGATGGTGAATACAGGCAAATGATTATGCTACATGCATGTTATTGCCATTTATATATAGATTTCTAGTCAAAATGTCTTTTCCCATAATTTGTGTTGTTATTTTCGTTCTAATACACGCTGACGATATCAAAAATTTAAATATATGTCTCATATTAAGTACAATTAACACATGCTGTTTAATATATCAATAAAGTACTACATTACTTTTATTTTTATTTTAATTGTCTTTGTTAACCGGTACGCAGTACGCAATGTCAAAATAAAGCAGTACGCAGTACGCAGGGTCAAAATAAGACAGTACGCAGTACGCAATGGGGAGGGGTGTCACCCTCAGTAATGATCAGTTTTAGATGACTTAGTTTAACAAATATTTTATGCACATGTATATGGCAACTGAAAAGAAATTAAATAAAAGTGTTCCAATTAGTACACTATGTCTCTATGATTGTGTATTTGTTTATTTTGTCTCTGGGAATGTTTATTAATTTTTCTCTGGGTATATTTGTTTCTTTTGTCTCAGGGTATATTTGTTAATTTTTATGCCCCCCTTAGAAGAAGAGGGGGCATATTGTTTTGCTTTTGTCGGTAGGTCTGTCCGTCCGTCCGTCTGTCCGTTTGTCGGTAGACCAAATGGTTTTCCGATCATTATCTTGAAAACTATTTATCACAGAGCTTTCATATCTTACATTGGTGAACTCGCTGATTGGTCTTGGTGAGGACATGACCCCTATTAATTTTGGAATCACTAGGCTAAAGGTCAATATCATAAGGGTAAGTTGTACAAAGTTAAACATGGTTTCTGCTCATTATCTTGCGAACTATTTATTACAGAGCTTTCATATTACACATGCTGATTGGTATTGATGAAGGGTAAGGGGATTTGGCTCAGTGATAAAACACTCTACTGCCGACCCAGGGATTGCGAGTTCGATCCCTCCTCACTCCAACAAAATTACTTAATAGGGCCATTTCACCAAGGATTGTTTTGATCCCGAGAGAACCGGATCTCTTTTTTAGTCGATCGGCCCTATTTTTGCAAAATAAGTCGGGAACCTGCGTGCACTAACGTGCAC
>Ga0224511_10002764_pt1 | contig 12089 bp, 4 predicted proteins | sample SF_May12_sed_USG_2_FD_169988 | JGI IMG/M metagenome (GOLD analysis project Ga0224511, IMG submission 169988) | Sediment microbial communities from San Francisco Bay, California, United States - SF_May12_sed_USGS_8_1 | ecosystem: Environmental > Aquatic > Marine > Sediment | place: USA... | reverse complement strand
TCTGTGCAAAACGAATCAAATTTATCTATGTGTTCTGTGCAAAACGAATCAAATGTATCTATGTGTTCTGTGCAAAACGAATCAAATTTATCTATGTGTTCTGTGCAAAACGAATCAAATGTATCTATGTGTTCTGTGCAAAACGAATCAAATTTATCTATGTGTTCTGTGCAAAACGAATCAAATGTATCTATGTGTTCTGTGCAAAACGAATCAAATGTATCGTTCTGTTCTGTGCAAAACGAATCAAATGTATCTATGTGTTCTGTGCCAAACGCATCACATTTATCTATGTGTTCTGTGCAAACTAAATAAATGAGTCGAAGTTCTGCTACAAACAATTAAAAAGTGAGATGGAAAAAAAACAAGAAAAAAATCGCACATGTCACTTTTATGCCACCGTACTAAATTGATAAAAAAATGCATTTTTTTAACATTGTATAGCACTTAACAATATAATAAGTGAATGTCGTCAAAAAAACTTTATTGGTCATCTCCATTTAGGGCATGTTAGATGAAAAACACCGAACACCAGACCTTTTGTTTGGCTCCCAATCCTCGCCTTTACAACTTTCTTATGAAAGACTAAAGCTGATTTCGTTATTGATAATCGGTGAAATACGAGACTTTCCCCTGTAATGTTAACAATCGTATTCTACGTTACTAGTAGTTAGTTCGAAAAACAAAGTTAACGGTTATTTATGACAATTTAACAAAGCATTTTTTGTGCTTTACAACACTCTGACATACACACGTATGTAGAAAGTCTTTCAATTATCAGCCAGACACTATTATGCATAATAGACGTTAGTCATTTGTACAAACGACAACCAGAATTGCTTTTTTACTAATCGTTCAGATACAAACACTCAGACAGGAACTTCTTCTTTATCCATTTTATGAAGTTGTTTCTTTACTTAATGAGTCTGGAAAGGTAGGATTACAGTATTTCAACTATCCAGAGATGCCTTTAAGCCATTAATACATTCGCTATTCTTTAATTTAGGTAATGCATTGTATTAGGCACGTATAGGTCGTCTGTTATTGCTTATTGCATATGATAAGAATCATAAAATTCGTTTACTGCTTTGGGTGTTTAATAAAACACAGTAGATGATTTTAACTCTGTTATTGCAACGTATTTGTTGTTCTTTGGTATGTCACTATTTAAAGCATTTATCTCTTAACATATAGCATTCGTAACAATGCGATCTTATTATCGACGCAATCATTATTTCCTTCTTTAATCAGTCGACATAACATTATAATATCGCACAGCGAATGTTTGGCATCTTGACCTGACAATATTCTTAAAATTATTCAACCATTACGATTTTTGTTGCTAGACAAAAGTAATAATTATGAGAAATGTAAGACATAAGTTAACGTGTCCTCAGGTAGTCGTTTTGTTGTCTCAGCTATCAAGATCAGACGGTGTTGTTTTCTTCTAATGGTTATAACACGCGTCAAAAATGACATTGTTTTATTAATGTCCTTAGCATTATACGGTTAACAACCTGGGTGCAACGTTTTTTTTGAGACCGATGGGAGATGCGATGTTTTGTTGCACTCATTTGAACGTGATATACGGAAAACATGGTGCGAATGAAGATTTCTACAATCCATAACTTTTTGTGATTGCTCACATGGTAAGAACGGTGACTGCTATAGCAGACTTCATAAGTTTGAGCCTCGGTCTGGATAAATAATTTGTGTGATGATTTAGAGAATTGTTTTCTAGGCTAATGGACCGTTTTGATAGTTAAGCAGACACATTTACAACTGGATATTTACATTAAATGTCCAATGGGTTATGGCAACGCTTATCGAGTAAACACCACTAGCGGATCCAAGGGGGGGGGGCGCACCCGGCGGCCGCGGACCTATGACTGTTTTATGCCCCAAATGCTTTATTCTCTTAACAACTATTTAAGCCTTATTTCCATAGATATAGAACTAAATACATGCTAAACATGACATATAATCCAACACTCGACACTTTCAATGATTTCAATCCCCCTTGTCAACGTCCACGCCTATAGGGTGAAATCCTGGTTCCGCCACTTAACATGATTCCTTATTAGCATACCTTCTATTTGTGATAAGGTTATTATCACAGAAAATAAACCAATTTGCAGAAATAGCGAAAAGGTGCTATCGCATCCCTACCTCCGACTCAGGTAGAGCAGTAGACGCATCTAAATCGGAAAATATGGACACTTGAGCAAGTTTACTGCGCATAACAAAAAGAAACACTATTTTTCAGAATACCACACACCATGAAACAAAAAACAAACAATACCAGGTTTCATTCAACGTTTGCTACAGAACAAAACGAGAATAAATCTTAAAATAATCTGAGAAAACAGGAACGTTCTCAGGACGCATAGCTTGCAAAGAAAAATAGCAGTCTCTGTTTTATTGAAGCTGTTCATCATTGGTAATGAAAAATGCCACACCACTGACGCCCCTAGTGCATGTGCAAGAAAAATATAAATACACAATGCAGTCTAGTCTAGTGCAAGTGTGGCAACTATATAAAGACATTCACATTGAGGGCCGACCACAGAAATGTTACTTCATTCAATGTCCATTGACATTTAATATCTGTTATACGTCTAGACATTTTCTTTTTCGGTTTATTTAGTAGTTTTTGTCTAGACACCGTGACAAGTAATGGTGCTTTATATCTTGAGGCGCTAGGACAATTCCGTCTAACGAATTTGCATTTACTGGTTATTCAACTCATTCGCCAATACCACACAACTATCAAATCAATGATCCATTTTCCTATATGAATTTACTTGTTTTTTATTAAAACACTATGAAAAACACTCGCATTCAAGCAATATTTAAATGATAATATCAATCATATTATAGAGTTGACTGATCGAATCATTGACCGTACCAAGGTGGTAACTAACGATTTACTGGAAAGACTTTCATTTATGAAAAGGAGCATTAAGAAATATTCAATCATATTATATATAATATTATATAATACTATTTCCCTTATACAGTTTGATAGTATGTACATCGCTTTATAGCATACTATAACCCTATACACAACATGACTGGTACGAGAGCTGACAATGTACTGGGACATGTAAAAGGTAGGCTTCTCTTTGACATAAACCAGTATATATGTATCGTAAGTTGTGCGAGATTAATTGAAGAGTCAACTGGTACATAGGTTAGTTTGTAGGTGGATTGAGCACTAAGCTTTCGCTAGAGTTCCTCTTATGCGCTAGGGGGCGTAAGTGGTGTGGCCACTGATAAACAGCTTCAACAAAACCGAGGCTGCTATTTTTCCATGCAGGCTATGATTCCTGATGGCTTTCTCTTTTTCAGTTGAATTACGACAGGACACCAGCAACTCAAGGATGATGCTCGTAAAGATCGTCCTGCAACAACCAGAACCATGCAAAATAACAACAACAACAACAACAACAACAACAACAACAACAGAACAACAACAAAATCCGCAAAAGCTTAGAAAAAGACGCCAGATATACATTTAGGCAAGAAGCTATGATGACGGTCATGGTATAATAAAGAAGTATCTAATGCTATGAAAAAATGCTATATGGATACCCCATTCGCTAAATGAAGAACAAAATATATCATGTATAGAAAAGGATAACATATTATTTAAACTGCACAAACTATATACCAAAAAAGCTTTGGCAATACAGTTGATGATAAGACTTTGGTTGTTTAGTATGAACCAAAACGTAAGTGTTTTTACCCAGTTGGGGCATCAAAGAATGCAACCCGCCCTATCCTTTTCTTAAGCAATACGCAGAGTAAAGAAGGTATTGCATGTTATTTTCTTTGATAGGTCATGCAAATTCCTGTGCCAAAAGTAAAAAGCTGTCACAGGTAGTTTTGTAACACCATTGGGCTTAACACACATTAAACATAATTCAACGGTTGTAAACTTCAAAACGGGTCGTAGGCACCGTCGACTCTTAAATAATAACGCACCCGCTCACAAAGCACGCTTAATAACAGTAATCGGTGGCGGAAACAGATACTGTCCCGCAAATATCCACCATAAATAGCCCCGTGTGAATATATTCTGTTTCTCAAACACAAATGCCATCTTTCTGGAAAAAGATACAAATCACCCCAAAGCCATTGGATTTAAACATATTAATACTTGATGAATGTTTCGGTAAGAAGTAAATTGATCGTCTAAAATTTATTCATGCCAACGGTGAATACTTTGACGGACAGGGTACATTAAAATGAACAAAACAGTTTTGGTTTGGGAAAAACAAACGTGTCGTATATTTAGAACATGTTTTGTAATGTTCAAAATCATGCATATAACGCTAACTAACACTAACGTGTTTACAGTTATCAATGGCTTTTCCTTTCGTGAGTGCAAATCGTTTAAACGTATTATCAGAAAATAGTCTAGACAATAAGGTCAGGTGTCATTGTTTTCATAATTTACAATAATGCATGATGTATTGAAATGGACGTCTGTTAATCAAGAAACTAGTTTAAACGTGGTGATGATGTGTGCAAAATTAATAATGACATGCTCGTTATACAAGACAATTACTTTTGCATATTCACCCTGCACTAAGCACCATGTTTAGCTCAAGTTGTAGATAACCGGACTCGTAATTCTACGGTCTGGGGTTCGAATCCCAAGGAAAGCGGAAAACGTTCGCTGTGATGATTCTAGATTTTACAAAACATATTGATAGTAGAAAACAATAGCGTAGAAACGAGGTCAGTTGTGGTGTACCTAGAAACACTGTTAAGGTATGACCTTCCTAATGAATTCACATATTTGCACCTAGGAAGAGATTTTATTTAAATATATGCCATTTTAAGACGATCCACCGCACAACTTTTCTCAGTTTTTGGATTTTTGATTTTATAAACAAGATTGAAAATTTTATTCATATTTAAGGGAGGTTATAAGGTGTAAAATTACTTCCCTTTAATTTGATTTAAGCAAATGTAGGTAACTTGCATTTTAAAAAGATTTTTCTACGGTTGAAAAGTAAAAGAATAATATATATCACATTTTAATGAAAAAACTTGTTTATTTTTTTTTGGATAAAAAATACAAATGTGTATCCTTCATAGTCCATTAGGAAGGTTATACCTTAAGTTGACGAACAGCAGCAATATAACATAATCAGTGTTGATTTTTTTACGTTGGAGAATAGAGTCCCGCTCATTCGCTAGGGGTTTCAGTAGTGTGGCATCTTTCATTATAATTGATGAACAGCTTTAATAAAAACGAGGCTGCTATTTTTCCATGCAGGCTATGCTTCCTGGAGGCTTTCCCTTTCATCAGTTTAATTCAACAACGGCGTTAAAATCTATCACACAAACAAGAATCATCCTGCACTATGTCTGTGTCATACATCACAATTGACAACTTCTGTGATTTAATTAATACAAAGACTCTCCAACTCATTTAAAGGAAAACCATGACATATACGGTTAAAACTTTGGGATATCGAATCCAATACAAATGGAATTAGACGTTCATTACCAACATTGCATCCATATGACCTTTATTAACGATGTTTATTTGCAGGCACGACCCTTTTAGAATGTGAGACTCAAAGGCATCTAGATGTAGGCATACATTTGCATAAAGAAGTAACATTATCCAGAACAACACGAGTTTATCTTTACACAGAAAAAATATTTAACCTCGGATTTTAGGTGCTTCATAAATAGTAACGGAAGATGCCACGCCCCCTAGCGTATTAAACTGATAAAAGGGAAAGCCCTCAGGAAGCATAGCCTGCTCGAGAAAACAGCAGCCTCGGTTTAATGAAGCTGTTCATCAGTAGTAATGAATGATGCCACACCACTGACGCCCCCTAGCGCATGAGTAGAACTGCATTTTCAAATGTAAACAACAAACATGTACACTCTATGATCCCTGAGGACCAGAAAAATTTGACTACACAATTATGTAGTACGAGGCGACTTTTTACAGTCGCCACACAGGCACTAAACACCAGATGCCACGCCCACTAGCGTATGACCGAGACTTTAAATCTGGATTATACACTTATTAATGACCACTGAGGAGAAGACAATTATGTATGTTCTGAAACTACCATTTGCTTCCAAATATTCAAGTTAATTCGTTCACATTTTGTCAATAATAAATAATACATTGCTTTGAAATTTAAAGGAAATGATATCGACGTCAATAGCACCGACATGACAAATGTGAAGCAGACATGTGTCCATTTGTTAGTGTTCCCAATGCATATATCCAGTCTTAACGTAAGTATTCTAAATTTGTTTTGTTTGCGTCGTTATATAAGAAGTTCAGGATCCATATAGTGTAAATAAAACCTTGTTGATAGATATCGCCACTTTTAATCATTACGTAGACAGGTTCATTGTTAAAATTTTACAAGTTTCATCTTATGTATAGAATAAACTGCAAACGCCAAAAGATTATCTTGATGTCGTCTTCTGGAAAGTCTGCAGATTAAATTTCTTGCGTATCAAAGTTTATGTTTAAGTATAAAGTACCAATAATCTTAATAATATTATATGAATATACATGTAGATCTACTTAACCACGCTTATAGGAAACATATTGTAGGGGTAACAACTCTTCTATCTACAGAGGGATGCGTTAATGTTTTTATTTGTCTTTCATTTTATCTTAGAGACTGCTATTACAATGAAGTCCGCTTAGAACGTTACAAACATAATGAGTCCCTTCTAACCGGAGTTATTTCTGAATGCATTGAAAACCATTTCCTGCTAGGCGAAATGTGTATATATTACTAATTATATATGTTATTAACGCAAATTGACAATGCTCATTGAAAATTTAAATATTAAACATTAGTTTGACTTTTTATTGACCACAGTCCTGTATAGGTAACACGCCGCCAGCTCAGTCGATAGAGTCTCAATCGCATAATCCGAGGGTCAGGGGTACGGGCTGCACAAAGAGCAGAACAACTTCTCTTTCTTACTTGATACTAGGCAAGCAAAGTAGAAAACATTATTGTTTGGTTCAGTATATTTACTAGAAATTGTGATGAAATCTTTTATAAATATATACTCTTTTTATCGATTTTTGCAAACAATTGACAATGCCACGTTGGAGGTGTTTATTTTACCACACTAAATATCCCTGCCAGCCACCAGAATGGATACTTGACAGGTCTAACGTTTACGCACTTTATAATTAATTCCCTAGAATAATTCAATTGTGTCCATAAAGCATTTTCAAAGCTATAAAGAGTTTTTGTCTAGACGTCTTAATTATGTTATGGTATTATCCACTTCTTTTTAACGAGAAGTGAGAAACATTCAGACTGATTAATTCCCGAGGTAAAAGTACTGATTTATTATTTATTCATTTCTTTCCTTTGTCTACAAATGTCAGTTTTAATAATCTTTAACACGGTAGAACCTGTGAGTTTAAATAATGTTAATACTGTAATTACGCTGAAATACTTTAGAAAGGCTTCACTTTTACACATTCTCTAGCTTAATAGAACCAGATGTATATTTATTATTATACATGTACATAAATATTTTGGTTTTACCCTATACATTTAATAGTTAAATGAAACCTTTATTTTATATGTATCGCATCTGTTGCAAATAACGTTTTCATGTTTGCATTCACAGATAAAAAATCCAAAAAAGTTGTGCAAACTTATGTTATTTTCTGCTTGAATGGCGACTCTAAATGCGACCTTGGCAATAAGGTCAAAACCTTAAGTGTTTCTAGGCGCCGCACACCTGCCCAAACACTAGAATCTTCTTTCCTTAAGTCGTCTGTGATGAACAACTGCACTAGACCTAGCGAAAATGTCTACTACCAATCATTAAATGTGCCGCTTTCTGTGGGGCACGAATCCCCGACCCTCGGATTCGCATTTTACGCACTGTCGACTACACAGAATGCGCGGCTAGATAACAGGTTAGTTATGCTTGCATTGAAGTGTTATCTCTTAAAGACCCAATATGTCACAAATATTCTTGAAATCGCCCCTTATTTATGTGCATTAATTGCGATAAACAGATTAAGACATTGCAAGTCACGAAAATATTGTATTAAATGGTTCTAGTCTAGACGCCGTGTTGAAAATTAATTCATACACAAATTGTATTCTAGCAGAAATATCAGAACGCCCAAGACCATTGCATTTCACAAATTATCGCGTGAAACGCATTACTCAATGTTTCAAAGTTTACTCCCATTCAATTTCATAGTATATTATTTCACACATCTGAAAAGGCAAAAAACATAATTTATCAAGTAATCATATTATCGTTCGGTTTCTAAATATCTCTAAAATACGGTATTATAATGTTTGCACTTTGTTTAAAAGTATTTTACGTTGTAAATGTCGTTAACTTTCTTCGAATGACACACTGATAAGTTTGACCTTTAAACAATTTATAATTAAATCTCAAGAATGGTTCAATTTTCCAGACGTCCTAACTGAGTAAAGGTACGATCTGCAATCGTCATGTTTACATGTTTTTTTTCCAGATGGGTATAAATACACTTTGAGTCTATTTTTATTAAGCATTTTAACAGTACGAGTTAAACTGAACTCTCAATGGAATTGAGATGATTCCGTCATGAACAGGACGAAACATACAGAACAACAAAAGGTAACCGACATTCAGAACTATTTGTGTGGGTTTTGTTTTCATTTTTATTTTATATTTCTTTAAATGATTTCTCCAAGAGATGTTGAGTTACCGCCTTGGTACGGTCACTTACCTGCGTTAATAGGTTAAATACAACCAATTCGTTCTGAAAGAAATCAACAAATGTGTTATACCTTTACTGAAACATGAACGTAGAGGTGGTATTCTAAAATCAGACGGTATACTACATTGACAATGCTATGCAGTGTTAGTGCCTAGTGTAAATGTTTATTGTTTGTCTGGTCATTTACCTCTGCGTTTACTGAGTAGACCAAGTCTAGACCCCTTGACAAATAATGAAACTTTACTGCATTATTCAAATGTCATTCACCGCCCACACGACATACAAGTTAGTTTACTGCAAGGTACTTGGTAAGAACTTAATATTAAAGTCGGTTGAGCGTCCCAAGAAAAGAGCAAGAGTATTAACAGGGCGCCGTAAAATATCCAAGCTACCTTGAAAATGGCGTATACTATTAATAAAATCAAAACAAACAACAGTCAAACAAACAATAAACACTAACAAGAAATGGTGCCTTCAACAGTTAAAATCGTTTAGACGCAGTACCCAGTAGGTAGGATCAGTTGTTGACTAGGACACGTCTTAGCATATGCAGCAATGTAAACTTTGTTCAAAATTTGTTTTGCCTATGCTTTCTGGGGGCTTTCCCTTTCATCAGTTTAATATTACTTACTACAGCTTGTGTTTAGTGCCTGTGTGGCGGCTGTAAAAAGTCGCCCCGTTCTACATCACTGTGTAGTCATATTTTTCTGGTCCTCAGGGATCATCGAGTGTACATGTATGTTGTTTACATTTGAAAATGGAGTACCGCTCATGGAATCATTCATTGCTACTGATGAACGGCTTCAATAAAACCGAGGCTGCTGTTTTCTCGTGCAGGCTATGCTTCCTGAGGGCTTTCCCTTTCATCAGTTTACTAAAAAAAATTCAAATTCCTTTACTTTTGGTATCAGTTAAGTTTATGGGTGCCATGCATGTCTTCAAACTTGTGAGCATTTCAGTATGATTGATTTAATACCAAAAAGTGTAAAACATATCAACAAATGTTTTTGAGTTGCATGCATTCAGTTATTCTTTGTACATGTACATGCTTACAATGTGAATTAAGGAGATGGATAAAATAAAAAAATGTGGAAGACAAGACAGACAATTTAAATTGAAGAGTTGTTCAAAGAAAACATGTTGCAAACAATGTGTATAGGGTCAAGTTTAAGGCACCATGACAAAATGGCCCATACAAAAACAAACACTTAGAACAGCATTAAACACGCAAACAACAAATTATTACAATCATTTAGAATGAAATCAACTGATCACGTCAGTTTTCTTGTAAAGTTTAAGGGTACTACGACAAAAGGACCGGCACCAACATCACATGCAGCGTGGTTGAAATTTAAAACTGTGAAATAATTTCTTTGGACATTAAAATTTGAGTATTCCGTGGGTAGGGACACCCACGAATTAAAGATCCTAACGTTATTTAATCTAGTAATATTGCATATAATTTGAAATCCACGAATGTATGTGTCAAGGAAAATATCCAATGTCGTCAAACCACGACATTTCATGCCCTCGAAATTAATTTATTTTGACAATGTTCTTTTTTAAACAAAACATCACATTGTCCGCACAACAAGGAACACAAAAAAACGAACACAAAGAACAAGACCAAACAACCATTGCGCTGTAATGTTTTGTGACATTTATTTTGTTTGGTTTTAAAAATAAATAAAATAAAGAAACGTTGAGTAGGCTCGTATTTTATTCATCTATAACAATTCCAACATTTATTACCCATAATTCTTTTTATCAGAAAAGAAGACAACATGCCAATGTCAACATTGCATACTTTTAAATATGTTTTACGTTAAGTTGCATTTCTCAAATACAATAAATCAAGAGTTTACTTTCGTTTCTTATTAATGCAGTGCTGACAAAAAGATTTATACTTCGTAAATAACGATACCATTGCACTAGACTCTATATGTTTTAGCCTACAACCTAATATTAACCTACATAAATAAATCGATCTACGAAAGAGTATGTTTTATAACGAATTAAAGGCTTGGCATCTTCAGTAATGTTATGGACATTAAAACTTGACTAACATCATAAAACAACTGCATAACTAAATGGTTATGTTTATGATTTATATAAACATTTTTATTTATGTAGTTGTATTTTTCTGGTCCTCATGGATCATGCAATGTATGTTGTTTACATTTGAAATAAAATTTCCTTTTAAAAGGAATGGCTTGCCATGTTGTGAAGATGCGAATACATTCCGCTAAAATAGCATTACATCATCATAACCGGAACAACTCGGCCATTACCGTCTAGCACATGTTCGGTAGTTTACGTAATAATATCGGAATCGCCCGGTATTCGACTGGTTCCCATCTCCATTCGGGCAATTAGCATGCATACAATAGAAATCAGGTAAATTTCAAACCGGAAATACCTTTCCAAAACAATACTGGCTTGCCGTGAACGGCAAGCTAAAAAGAGATCCGCTGATGCGCTAGGGGTGCGTCAGTGGTGTAGCATCTTCCATTAACACCGATGTGCTGCCTCAATAAAACCGAGGCTGCTTTTTTACGGTACAGGCTATGCTTCCTGAGGGCTTTCCCTTTCATCAGTTTATTATAAGTTTATTATAAATCGCAACAAAGCAACAAACCATATGTGTTTGAGCAACGTATAATTCATTTCCCAGAATGGTTCCATTGTGTCCATAAAGTATTTCAAAAGCTATACAGTCTTGGTCTAGACGACCTAATGATGTTAAGGAATTTTTCGCTTTTTAAAAACCATGGCACGTTAAGTGAGTAATTTGGAGGCAGGGTATTTCTTGAGAAAAAACTGTGTTTAAAGGGCGCGTAGTTTTAATGAATAATTCATTTCTGCTCTTGTTCTACAAATGTAAGTTGACACATATTTATTTACGAGTAGAAGACAAATTTACGTCTGAAAATAAGTTCACGGTATGATTGAGTAATGTTGTAATTTTCCAAAAGAGTGCTTTCAAAAACCTGCTTTTATCAGTTCTGTTCTTTTAAGGACGTATTTAGTTTTACAATTATTCGAATTCATAGTTGATGAATACGTCATACGAGATAATTATGTAATTTATATTATACAAAATGTGTACAATTGTTAAATATAAACACATAGGTAGTAAATAACATGTTATTGATGGTGATAAAACTGTGTATAAAATATTTTTACATTATTTACATAAATTAAATTAAGTAAGAGAACATACAGTAAAATGTGTTTAATAAAGTAAGTTTAAAATACTTTTTAAAGTAAGTTCGGTATTAATTAAGTTAACTATCATAATTATGATAATACTTATATAATATAATTATAATAATAATAA
>Ga0224511_10002763_pt1 | contig 12091 bp, 5 predicted proteins | sample SF_May12_sed_USG_2_FD_169988 | JGI IMG/M metagenome (GOLD analysis project Ga0224511, IMG submission 169988) | Sediment microbial communities from San Francisco Bay, California, United States - SF_May12_sed_USGS_8_1 | ecosystem: Environmental > Aquatic > Marine > Sediment | place: USA... | reverse complement strand
GAGAGTTTCCAATTACACCGGTCTGGATGATTGTTCGGTTTTCACAGGTTAATTTTATAGAGAAAATAACAAAATTGGACCAAAAAGCCGTTCGGTATTCGGTTTTGACAGGTTACGGTTTATTCAGTTTTTTTTAATAAAGAACAATAAGAAAAAAAATCGGGACCACAGAAATCGTTCGGTTTCGGCAGGTGTTCGGTTTTATCAGGGTACGGTTTAGACAGGTTTGACTGTATATGCAATGTTACGAAAATGAATAAGTATTTGGTTGGGATTTGTGGAATTCCCCATTCATGAAATACACAAAGTTAAATGTCAAACGTACATACATGATAAGTTCATAGTATTATAATCATCATCAGGATCAAGTGTGCCAAATAGGTGATGGACAATGTCGTATCGAGTAAACATAATTTAATGCACAGTCGTGTGGCCGATAACACATAGACTAGGTTCCTGTCTGAGCTTAAGACCGTATCATGTTTTAATTACACTATTAGTACATACTTAGGTTTATTATACCTGGAAATTGACGTATCGACAGCCCGTGTGTCGGACCATCAGAATTGACGTTTGATATAACAACAGGCGGGAAATAACGTAACTTCATAACGCACAATATCATTTCGTCCTATCACGAAAAAAGTTTAATGTTTTATGTATCTCGCACATGCAAGAGTTGGTGTAACTTACTTCCCCGCATTTTTCGGATCATTGAACGCCATTACAAGCGTTCTGTAGATTTAGATACGTTATTTTTTGTGTTAAGATATACCATTTTAGATTCGTAGTCCACTGTTAGTGCTTTGTAAAATTTGCTAACAAGTTATACATTTGATCACTTTAGGTATTTTTCAAAAATGTGTTAGTTACACGTTGAATAAGCGTTGTTGTTTAGCATGTTGTAAAGGGCTGTGCTTTAGAACATTTTAATGTAAAACAAGATATATTTTGTAGGACAGTTTTGTGATATTCATGTTAAATTCTGAAATTATGACAGTTAAAACCATATTTGCAATTCAAGTTTCAAGTGGTTTTGCACGAATGAAACTAACGCCGTGCTCAGTTGTTTTATATGCTATATTATATTGTTACATTTCATAATATGTTCCCCGGGGAGTATCATCTGTCGGCTATGATGCATGGAAACATCATTTGTATTTGTTGCATAGAGAGATCGTCGCATTATTGATATTTAGACTTAAATTCGAATTTAAAGCATTCAATATCAAAACAAATCAAGTTAGCGTTACATTCAGAATTTTAGTGAAATAACACTGGGATCCAACCTAGACAAAAGAGTAATGTACACGTATAGAATGTTCATCTTCAGTAAATTCTGAACACCGTTACCAAGAACCAATGGTATGTAATCCATACACAATAAAGGTTGTTTATATTTTGAACTGCAGACTGGACACATGTATTGAATGGTCGGTTCCGCAACTGTCATTCATGATCATTTAAAACAGTACTTGGTAAAGGAGGACTGGATTACATGATACTATTCTTCATATTTCAGTTGTTCTTTACGTTTGTAATGGTGACAATTAGAGTATAGTCATACTATAGTGGTTTGGAGATTGTCAGCTTCAAACTTTCGTTTCAATGATGCATTTTGATACATTTTGGTAACCTTTGGTTTAATCGAGACTCATATTTCAATAATACCTAATTTGACATGTAAAGAAAAGACGAAAACAACAATGACGAACTCGATAATCTGCAATTCTCGATTTTTTGGACGTTCATTATTCTGGCATTATGCAGGATGTATGATGGATATTCTGTCAGCTATGTGTCAATACATTTTGACAAATATCTCCTCATTTCCTTATAAGATTCGGATTTGATGGTAAGGGCTTTCGGTTTATCGGCGCAGAAATGCTTTAAAGTATTTTGTCGAAGAAAACGCCAAACGCGAAGTTTTTAATTTTGTTAAATGGTCCTTGTTTCATGTTGTCCATATAACCATGAAATTGTATGAGATAATACTGTGAACACTTATCTTCAAAGAACTAATATTTCTAACATCGCATGACACACAGGATTATTTCGCTACATGCGTTGACCTAAACTCTAACACAAAACGATACCTTAAAAACCGTCCACATGACTAAACAGTGTTTAGTTTAAATTTAATGTAAGAAAAAACAATGGGGAACATTTTCTTTATCGGATTTAGTCCGCATGCAGGTTGTGATTCCTGAGGGATTTCATCTTTCGTAGTTGAATTTATAAGCCAGCTTATCGACACCAATTTTGTTAACGGTCATTAGTTTAGCATTATACAATGTACAAGATACATGATGGATTGCCTGCCAGCTACGTGCCAATAATTTCCTGACAAATACGGTATCGTTTATTGTTGCTTATCATATATGTATTACAAGCTTTAGTATAGTTGTCTAATACAAAATCTGCTTATATGTTGTTAAGAGTTTGGGTTGCTGATATTGTGTACGATTTTATTCTTGCATTCCTTAAATGAGTGCATACAAAGTTCATCAAAAGGGTCCTATCGCACTCTTAGCACGGTTAGTAGTGTTATCAGAAATACATGGAGGGGCCTCGAATGATCTCACATCCAATATGGAAATAACTCTTCCTGGACGTATTTGTAAAATGATTAAGTCGATCATACTGTGATTTTCTTATTAACAAAGAACACATTACAGCAGCGCTCCATTTCCTGAAGCGAACATTGTTTAAAAAAAAGATCCTTAGAATGTAACGGCAATCGGGCTCCTATTTCCGAAATTATTAATAACTGATAGGGTATATATGATGCTGGTAATCACATTATACCTCTTCACGGTTGATGTGAATACTTTGTCTACACAAAACTCTTTATATCCATATGAGTCCCTATAAAATTATTTAACATGTGCAATAAATACAATATCCCAAACCATATATCCACGTTTTCTGTGCATTGTAACATCTAGTTATCGATTAACTTTTCACAAACGTTTCCGGCATTCTGGTAACGTCCCATGCGATAGGTAATTTCCGTGGAAATTGTAAAGCTTTAATATTATACTTTAAAGGTCCATTAATAGCGTATTTATGAGATTGTCGATGTCATTTTCTTTTATCACCTTAGTGTGATTTTTATTATTCATGCTAATATATTGTTTATCATGATGACCGCTTACTTGCCTTTAGTATCAGATCCTATTACTTAAATTATGCAATAACGATGCAATAAAACCAGAGACAATTAATTGTTTGTCAAGAAATGGAATTTTTCGCAAAAAAAACACTTTCATCTATTTAAACATTTTATTGGTGTTCGACGACGATTTTTGAGCAAACATATGAGCGTCATGAGCCTCGGTATTTGCATGGTGTGTTTCATGCTATAACCTACGAATTCTACGTTTAATATTATATTAGTATTACAATTAGTTTCCCTATTTACAGTCCATCTGTCTAGACCACCACCAATCGTCACGAATCAAATTCCTATACGTGGTCGCACAATAGACATAGCAAGAAGTGATTATAAACCACGGGTGCATTAATGTTCAATTTATATGCATTAATTAGTTCTTCACACATATAACGGTCTCGAAAACAATTCCTATATATGGACAAAACGGGGAAAGCAAGCCGAGTTAGTAATTATGATGACGTCGTATTTGCATACTAGTAGTTCATTTTAATTTCTTAAAGCTATCCCTTATCTCAGTTGAATTTTACTAACAACAGCAGGTAATGCTTGTGTGGCGGCTGTAAAATGTCGCCAGTACTACATCTTTGTGTAGTTATCGTTTGCTGGTCCTCAATAACATGGATTGCAATATAAGTGTGTGTTTTCTTTAAATAGATCAACACCCATCATGGTTGTTTATGTCGACTAGCGTTTATATTATGCTATATTCACTGGGTACTATCAACACGTCACAGGTTGTGGTTCTCAACAAAGACAGTGAAGTTGTATTTCTCAACGAAAACTCGTGTAAATAGCGTGATCCTCGTTGAGCACCACACACATGTTAATGTATATGTTTCTCAACGTAGTCAATTCAATTTGAGGATTAGGATCACGCTATTTATATGAGTTTTCGTTGATTAACAACTACATGTGATCGTTGAGAACCACAACCTGTGACGCTTTGATTGTACCCAGTGAATTCGGCTGACGCAAACTTGGTTGGTATATGTCTACTCTAGCGCAATGTCGCAACATGATGGATGCGTTGGCTTTGTTTCGCACAATGGTGAATTGTGACTTATCATTTACATCTACATGTAGATGGAATTCACCTAAATTATAGTTTAGTCGGACATTTTCAGACTTGTTCTATTCACTTGAGCTTACGCAGTTGTACGACCGGTGAAATATTTGCAGACACGTGTCCTGCATCATTATTCTTATTGTAGGAGCTTTAATGAACCGTCTATAACACGATATGTTCCCATCTATCATCCTTTATTTCCCCCTTTCATGTTCAACGTATAGATCGTGATATACCAATTCTGCAGTATTTTGCATTTCTGTTTTCCTCAAAACTTGAGTATTTGTATTTATCGCTGCTCTAAGGGTAAACTGTAAGGTAAAACTAATATATGGTTTGAATATCTATTTTGGTATTGGTTTTAACCAACGGCACAGTGCACAATGCTGCTGATTCCAAATAGAGAAATGTCTTCTTTATGTATTTTAAAGTGACATTTAGTATCGATCCCATAGCAAATAATGCTAAGGCCGATTTGATATAATCAAGTTAAATAACTCTGTGACAAACTGCAATTAAAAAAAACAATATAGAGAGAACAATAACAAACACAAACAATATTTCTCGGAAAAACTAATTTTAAATCTGTCAATGTGTCTTCATTGTTCACTTTCCGTTGACAATAACCAATAATACGACAGGCAAAATGCACGTTTGACATATTTGTATGGAAACGATTATATGGCGGAGTGTTGCTATTGTAGTAAACTACTATTTTACGCTATATCTGTCACTCGTTGCAAAGTTTATTTTCTTATTTTTATAACATGATGCTTGAAACAAGTTCAGTCATTTTCTTCTTCACGTATCAATACTTTAGCTAAGGAATTATTTGCGCATCTGTGATCCTGTGTTATCCCGTATACTTGTTTGCGGTTTTAACAAAAAAAACACACAAACAAGTGCAATGCTATGTGATGTGTACCAGGTATTTAAAAAGATCAACTTCCTATTTGTTGACAATACTGACAAAGTATTCAATTTAAGAAAATGTTTATTTAATTTCTCCCCATAACACAAACAAACTAATAAAATAACTTGCTAACTAAAAAAACAACATAACACGCCCCGCCCCCCAAGCAAAACAACAACATCAAAAACAACGACAAAAACACAACAAACAACAGCAACAGAACACAACAACAAAAACACATCACACAAATATCAAACATATATGTTTGTACACTTTTTAGACTTTTTGTTGTTGTCCATATTGATATATCATAACTTTTTGTTGTAAATTTAGCCAATCCATTAAATGATTTTTATATATTTATCAATGTGACATTTCCTTTTGTTAACAATATTTATCAAATAAAAACACTAAAAAAGTTCCCCTCAAACCTATGACGAAGTATAATTGTGTGTAGTTTTATTCACGCCTATAATAAAACCAACACTTTTATGTTATCCTCGCATGTGTCGAAATCGAGTTGGCATGACTCGTTGCAATTTTAACAGAGATGATATAGAACACTCTAAAGCTTCTCAACTGACACTGTTCCATGGCAACATTCTGTGACACTTGCAATGTGAACAAGATTAAAAGTATTGATTGTGCAAGGTCACTCTCTGATTGATTGTGTCAGCCGTTACATTGAATGGTTTCAATTTCATTCTATGTCTCATTGGGAGCAACATTAGCTAGCTGTGATGCGTTACAGTTTGTATCTTTGGGTTGACTGCATAGAGAAGCCATCTCATCATCGCGCCCATTAAGCGCTTTTGAGCGGCTGAATCTACCTGATGTGTGCGCGAGAGAACGAGCACAAGTTTGACGTTTTAAAAGGGTGCTGTGAAATCATTTAAATTCGTGGGAAAGAAAGTCGTGGATTGACGGCATTTGTATATGTTTGTTCCCACTTTAATTCGTGGTTTCAAGGTATATGCAATATTACGAAAGTGAATAAGTAACTCGGGCTTCAAGCTTATAGACTAACTCGCAGACTGATCATATCACGGATATCAGGAATAGTTGTACCTAAATGGTCATGTACAAGGTCATTCCGATTAAACATAATTTAATACGCCATAACGTACAACTTCATTTGAGCCAATCAGAAGATTACGTTAATCATATCACGGATAGGAGGTACAATTGTGCCAAATAGGTAATGGACAAGGTCGTACAGAGTAAATAAAATTTAATGCACAGTCGTGTGGCCGAGAACACCTAGACTAGGTTCCTGTCGGAGCTTAAGACCGTAACATGTTTTAACTACACTAAAAGTACATACTTAGGTTTATTAAACCTGGAAATTGACGTATCGACAACCCGTGTGTCGCACCATCAGACTTGACGTTTGGTATAACAACAGGCGCGGGAAATAACGTAACTTTATAACGCACAGCGTCATTTTGTCCTATCACTAAAAAGCCATAATGTTTTCTGTATCGCTGGCTTTATTACGCGCACATACAAGAGTGGTGTAACCTACTTCCCCGCATTTTCGGATCATTTAACGCCATTGCAAGCGTTCTGTAGATACGTTAATATTTGTGTTAAGATATAACATTTTAGATTCGTAGTCCACAGTTAGTGCTTTGTAAAATTTTGCTAAAACGTAAAATATTTTATCCCTTTAGGTATATTTCAAATATGTGTAAGTTACACGTTGAATAAGCAATGCTGTTTAATATGTTGTAAATTACTGTGCGTTAGAAATCCATTTGAGAAAAATGTATTTTCCTGTAATGAAATTGTTAAGCGTAAATCAATTTCAGATCAAAAATGTATTTTATCTTTTGACTTAATGGCCTTTAATGTCCCATTGAAGTATGTTACTCGTAGTTCATGGTTTCTGGAAACAAAAAAGAGCTTCTGGTATGATATTTGATACATTTAATGTAATAAAATATATTTGTTGTAGGACATTTTTCTGATATTCATGCTAAATTCTAAAAGTATGACCGTTAAAACCATATTTGCAATTCAAATTGCCAATTTGAAAGTGGTTTTGCACGAATGAAACTAACGCCGTGCTCAGTTGTTTTTTATGCTACCTTATGTTGTTACATTTCATAATATGGTCCTCGGGGAGTATCATCTGTCGGCTTTGTTGCATGGAAACATCATTTGAATTTGTTGCATAGAGGGATCGTTGTATAACTGATATTTATACTTTAATTCCGATTTAAAGCATGCAATATCAAAAAAATTAAAGTAAGCGTTAGATTCAGAATTTAAGTGATTTAACACCGGGAATCAACCTAGACAAAAGAGTAATGTACACGTATAGAATGTTCATCTTCAGTAAATTCTGAACACCGTTACCAAGAACCAATGATGATTAATCGATACAAGATTATAGGTTGTTTTTTTATATATTGAACTGTAGACTGGTTACATGTATCGAGTGGTCAGTTCCGCAACTGTCATTTATGATCATTTATAACAGTGCTTGGTAAAGGAGGACTGGATTACATGATACTTTTCTTCATATTTGTTGTTTTAAATTTCAGTTGTTGTTTACGCTTGTAATGGTGACACCTATTACAGTATATTCTTATTATAGTGGTTTTGAAATTGTTAGTTTCAAACTATCGTTTAAATGATGCATGTGTTATACATTCTGGTAGCCTTTGGTTTAATCAAACTGATGAAAGGGAAAGCCCTCAGGAAGCATAGCCTGTACGAGAAAACAGCAGCCTCGGTTTTATTGAAGCTGTTCATCAGTACTCATATATCTATAATACCTAATTTGACAAAGAAAGAAAAAATAGAAACTACACAGACGAACAAGATAATCAGCAATAAGCTTCTCAATTTATTGGACGTTCATTATTCTGGCAGTATACAGGATATATGATGGATATTCTGTCAGCTATGTGTCAATAAATTTGGACAAACATCTCCTCATTTCCTTATAATATTGGGATTTGTTGGTTAGGGCTTTGGGTTTATCTGCGCAGAAATGCTTTAAAGTATTTTGTCGAAAACAAAACGCCAAACAGGAAGTGGCATAGCCGCCGTCTAGCGAACGACCGTAGTGCATTAGACTTATAAATGTTTTCATTTTAGCCACCTTCTGACGTGGAACTTCCCTAAGCTTCTTGCCCATAGTCACGTGTAAAACTGCAATCATTTACTTGTATTATGAATTAAGAAATGACATGCACATTACTAATGTTTTCCAATAACCTGGTTAGATTACAAAAAGAACAGACCCCATCCATATTATTTTAATGTTCAATTCTTCTCAAATCCATTTGGTTTTTTACTTCATGTTTTGTCAGTTATCATTTATTTTACACATGTACACAATGTACTGGAATCTTTCATTTCCACTGATAAACAGCCTTAAAAAACTGGGGCTGCTGTTTTCCCATACATGCTTTGCTTCCTAATGTCTTTTTTCATCAGTTCATAAAGCAAAGCTTGGAAAAAGAAACATTGATATCGTGTGTTTTTAATTTAGTTAAATGGTCTGCGTTTCCTGATATCCATATGACCATGAAATTGTACAGTGTCAAACTTAGGTACTGCTTTGTATTTCCCAATCTTTACAAAGGAACTAGTTCACTATACGTTTATAGGGAACTCTGGCGATAAGGAGCATGGTTTCATGTTCCCGACGTGTTCCTTTCAGGCGGATTTTACTAAAGCTTCGTTATAAGATACGACATAGTAAATGACAAGATCAGAAAAAAACTTATTACACGGTTTTAATAATCTAAGCATTACAATAGCGAAAGGCAATGCACATGCACTACTTTAGTTCATTCATAATATATCCGGTCTTCTCGAATCATGTATTGTACTTGTTTACATTTGAAAATAAAGTTCCGCTTAAGTACGGGGGGATCAGTGTTGTGGAATATCTCATTACCTTTGGTGAACAGCCTCAATAAAACTGAGGCTGCTTTTGTCAGCATGCAGACTGTGATTCCTAAGCGATTTCTACTTTCTAAGTTATATTTATAAGCCAGCGTATCGACGCCAATTTGGGGAGCGGTCATTAGTTTAGCATTAAACAAAGTAAAACATACATGATGGATTGCCTGCCAGCTACGTGTCAATAATTTCCTGACAAATACGGTCTCGTTTCTTGTTGCTTATCATATATGTATTACAGCTTTAGTATAGTTGCCTTATACAAAATCTGCTGATATGTTGTTTAGAATTTGGGTTGCAGTTATTGTGTACAATTTTATTCTTGCATTCCTTAAATTAATGCATACGCAGTTTATCAAAATGGTCCTAGCACATTCTTAGCACGGTTTGTAGTGTTATCAGAAATACATGCAGGGGCCTCCAATGACCTCACATTCAATATGGAAATAACTCTTCTTCCAAGAAGAGTAATTTCCAATAATATAAATGTATGAACGTATTTGCAAAACGATTAAGTCGATAATACCGTGATTTTCTTATTAACAAAGAACACATTACAGCAAATCTCCATTCCCTGAAGCGAACATTTTTTTAAAGACAATGTCTTTAGAATGTGACGGCGATCGGGGCTCCTATTTCCGAAATCATTAATGACTGATAGGGTATATATGATGCTGGAAATCATTAATAACTGATAGGGTGTATATGATGCTAGTATTCACACTATATCTTTCTACGGTTTAATGTGCATAATTTGTCTACACAAAACACTTCAGCTTCATGTTAGTCCCTATAATCTATTATACGTGCAATAAACCAAATATCCCCAAACCATATATTCACGTTTTCTGTGAATTGTAACATCTAGTTTTCGATTAACGTATGATAAACTTTTCCGGCATTCGCATATTGTCCCGTGTGGTGTGTAACTTCTGTGGAAATTAGAAAGCTTCGATAGTATACTTTTAAATGTCCACCGAGCGTATTTTTGAGAGTGCCAATGTAAGTTTCTTTGCTCACCTCAGTATATATGTAATTATTCGTGATGATAGATAATATAGTATTTTGTATGATAAGCGCTAACTTGGCTTGTGTCATATGTTATTACTTAAAGTTTAATGCAATAATTCTAGAGAAATTTACTGTTTGCCAAGAAATGTACAGTATTGCAAAAATACACTTTAATCTCCCTATTTGGGAACTGTCTACCGGTTTGTTGCTTTGTGATTATTGTTTTATTGATGACAGTTACGATATAGAATATTCAAACATAATTCAAATTATGAATACAACTGGTATTTCTAGTCTTATTCAATCATCTGAGTAACTAAAATTTGATATTTATGCTCTCAGAATTAAATTATTTTTATTCCGGTGGGAAATTACTGATATATTATCAGTTTTCTTCTAGCACATGGTATTTTCTTCCACATGAATATGTAACCAAATATAAGGAATAATACAAATTTAAGTTTCGAGGCCATTAGAAAACTGTTCATATTTTCATCGCGATGAATATCTGTCAACATTTTGTTAAAATATCGTACTAGTTTACAATGGGGCCCCTACGTGGCTAAGTATTAAACTTTTGATTTAAGTAACTTGGCTTACAACACACCTATTTCTTAAATGGGGTTTATATGTTCATAGATGGTTTAAACGAAAGCGAATAAAAACTGACATTATCGCCGGATATACATTATATTAAGAAAATGCTTCACAAATAAAACGTTAACTATGTCATACGTAGTCCACTTTCAATACATATATTGGAATATGTCGTATACTTGAAAGTATTTAAACAACTCATCTAATGAAATGCATGATTATGTTTCAACATGATAAGTTATGAATATTTTAAACAGTCCAGACTAATAGGTTATTTCCGATGTACATGAGTTATGGGGTGTGTGTTTGGTGTGATTGGAATGTCCTCTTTTATTTGTTGAGTGCCGCTTAACACTGAAAGAATGTAGAAATGCAATGTAAATTCAGTTTATTCCGTGGCAGTTTAATGCATCTGATAATTACATTTATAACAAAACAACCAAATACATAATGAATACATATACAATTGTTATTAGTAAATTAATAATAAAAAAGTTGCTTTGCCATTTCCTACTTAAAAGGTTGGGCTTCTCATCTAGCCAGACTAAAGATTAGAATATAATTTTTTTCCTATTAGACTATCAACACATGGTCCATTACAGGTGTTAAAGCTGATTGCTTGTTAATTTAACAATTATTATTTTATGGGAAAGTAACTGCTGTGGTTTTGCAACAATTACATAAATATACCAACAATGTAAGATCATTTAATTTCGTGGAAACTAAGTCGTGGATTGACGGCATTTGTATATGTTCATTGCCACTTTAATTCGTGGTTTCAAAGTATATGCAATATTACGAAAATGAATAAGTATTTGGTTGGGATTCGTGGAATTCCCAATTCACGAAATACACAAAGTTAAATGTCAAACCTACATACATGAAAAGTGCATAGTATTATAATCATCATCAGGTACAAATGTGCCAAACAAGGTCGTACCGAGTAAACATAATTTAATGCACAGCCGTGTGGCCGATAACACCTAGACTAGGTTCCTGTCGGAGCTTAAGACCGTATCATGTTTTAACTACACTATAAGTACATACTAAGGTTTATTATGACATAAATTATTAGATTCTCTATGAAAGTACAGTTGTCCACGCCAACCTGTTTGAAGAGTCTTTGATTCAACCTACCGACGCTGTGATAATTTACATATAATACTTCCCGTTTAAAAAGTACATGAGTTAAATTTGTTCATTTTTCAGAACTCTTCTTAAACCCCTGTCACACCAGAGCGGCGTCCTCACAGCGTTTTCACAGCGTTCAAAGAAATTGCAGATCGCCGAGGTGCGCGCTGTGCAGTCGCCAGCAACGCTGTACAATCGCCTAGAACGCCATGCGGCATGCCATGCGTTTTGAACGTGCTCAAAATAAACGCCGCGGCTTGGCGTTTGCACAGCG
>Ga0224511_10002762_pt1 | contig 12091 bp, 7 predicted proteins | sample SF_May12_sed_USG_2_FD_169988 | JGI IMG/M metagenome (GOLD analysis project Ga0224511, IMG submission 169988) | Sediment microbial communities from San Francisco Bay, California, United States - SF_May12_sed_USGS_8_1 | ecosystem: Environmental > Aquatic > Marine > Sediment | place: USA... | reverse complement strand
AGTCACGAGTCACGCACACACACGACAGTCACGAGTCACGCACACACACACACACGACAGTAACGAGTCACGCACAAAAACGCCATTTACTAGTCACGCACATACACGACAGTCACTAGTCACGCACACACTCGACATTCACTAGTGACGCACACACACGACAGTCACTTGTCACGCACACACACGACAGTCACTAGTCACGCACAACCACGTCAGTCTCTAGGCACTCACACACACGACAGTCACTAGTCACGCACACACCCGATAGTCGCTAGTCACGCATACACACGACAGTCACGAGTCACGCACACACACGACAGTAACTATTCACACACACTCGACAGTCAATAGTCACGCACACACACGACAGTCACTTCAGTCACGCACACACTCGACATGCACTGGTCACGCGCATACACGACAGTCACTAGTCACGCACACACACGACAGTCACTAGACACGCACACACTCGACAGTCACGAGTCACGCACACACACGACAGTCACGAGTCACGCACACACTCGACAGTCACTAGTCACGCACACACACTCGACAGTCACTAGTCACGCACACACATGACAGTCACTTCAGTGTGGCACAGACTCAACACTCACTAGTCACGCACATACACGACAATCAATATTCACTCACTCACTCGACAGTCACGAGTCACGCACACACACGACAGTCACTAGTCACGCACACACACGACTGTCACTATTCACGCACACACACGACAGTCACAAGTCACGGACGAACACAATAGTCACGAGGCACGCACACACACGACTTTCATTAATCACGCGCACACACGACGGTCACGAGTCACGCACAAACACGACAGTCACGAGTCACGCACACAAACGCCAGTCACTAGTCACGCACACACACGACTGTCACTAGTCAAGCGCACACACGACGGTCACGAGTCATGCACAAACACGACAGTCACGAGTCACGCACACAAACGTCAGTCACTAGTCACGCACACACTCGACAGTCACTAGTCACGCACACAAACGACAATCACTAGTCACGCACACACACGACTGTCACTAGTCACGCACACACACGACAGTCACGAGTCACGCACAAACACGACATTTATTAGTCACGCACACACGCGACATTCACTAGTCACGCACACAATCGACATTCACTAGTGACGCACACACACGAAAGTCATTAGTCACGCACACACTCGACAGTCACTAGTCACGCACGCACACGACAGTCACTAGTCACGCATAACCACGACAGTATCTAGGCACTCACACACACGGCAGTCACTAGTCACGCTCACACTCGACAGTCGCTAGTCACGCACGCACACGACAATCACGAGTCACGCACACACACGATAGTCACTAGTCACGCACACTCACGACAGTTACGAGTCACACACACACACGACAGTCACTAGTCACGCACAAACTCGACTGTCACTAGTCAAGCACACACACGACAGTCACGAGTCACACACATACACGACAGTCACTTGTCACGCACACACACGACAGTCACTAGTCACACACACTCGACTGTCACTAGTGACGCACACACTCGACATTCACTAGTGACGCACACACACGACAGTCACTAGTCACGCACACACTCGACAGTCACTAGTCACGCACACACACGACAGTCACTAGTCACGCACAACCACGACAGTCTCTAGGCACTCACACACACACGACAGTCACTAGTCACGCACACACTATACAGTCGCTAGTCACGCACACACACGACAGTCACGAGTCACGCACACACACGACAGTAACTAGTCACGAACACACACGACAGAAACTAGTCACACACTTAACAGTCAACAGTCACGCACACATACGACAGTCACTAGATAACTTTTCACTGCGATTTTTCACATTAATATTTTCCGGAACTGGGTGTTTCTCTTTCTATATATATATATATAGAGAGAGAGAGAGAACAAGTTTAAAACGAAAACAGTTTGTTCAAAATGTAAATCGCTTCTTGTTATTTTGCGTGTGGTTCGAAGTGTTTGTTGCTATACGGACTATTGTGTCATGGTGCCTTAAACCTTGTCAATCTACATTTTTGCCACATTGTTTATTTTAACATCCCTTTAAATTATATTACACAAGATACTGGCCAAAAATTTAAAGCTGATGACCAAGCAAAAGGTAATAATTATAATATGTAATGGTTTCGGCCTGTCATATAGTTTTGCGGTGTCTTACTTACGGATATTGTTTAACAATGCTACGGAAATGTATTACATATCAATTTATCCTTTGAGCTAAAATAAACATGTCATAGATACATAATAAAACGTGTTATTGCATGAACTATAAATAGACGCAACGCGATTGGTCACACCCCCCAAAATAGCCAAGTCAATAAATCTAGATATTGACCGGCTTACGCTGATATTGACCTGTCTATAAATAGAATTCGAAATTTTGACAAAATCAATTGATAGCATACAGCCATTTTTTCATGCAAAAAAAGTTGCAGCACACTTTAATAAGTTTTGAATTGTTATTAAAACTAAAATCTTATTCCAGAAAGGGAAATAATCTTGTTTACCTACAAATCAATAGCATACTTTAGTGCTGTGTTTAACCGCAAAGGAAGAGCACTGTTTACATTTGTTTACATTTCTCTTGAAGCAGAAGAACTTTTATTTTGAATTCATTTAGATCTAACAAATATTTAAGTGTTTTATAATGCATTTTAATGAAAATTCTACCAAGAATTTTATGTGTAATACTCAGTATAGATCTTCTAACAATTGAATTGCGTTTCTTTGAAAGTCAACAATGTGCTGTGATCCAACTTCGTAAGTGACATTCATGTTTATGACTTCTTAACTTGTTTTCATTTGAACTTAAAGTTGAAGTAGAAATCTACCCAATATATTATTATTTGTTATTCTTCGAATTAATTATTTTTCGAAGAATTCAATCACTTTTCGACTGGAATTGAACTGACCCAGCAAACTGAGTAATCATAAAAAATAGAAAAGAATGTGCCATCTGTGCAGGTAAATTGTTAGTTATTTTTGTATTATATTCAAAATAAATTAATGAAATAAAAGAGTTATCTACTTATTAGCTGGGAAATATGCTGTTTAATAAGTTTACATTTATGGAGGTCAATAACTGCCAAACATGCAATGAGAACTATTTATGATACTTGCATTTTAAATGATTAGGTTTAGATAATAATTAAATTAATAAAATCTATTTATAGTTCATGTAATATAACAGTTATTTATCGCCTCGGTCAATAACGATTTTTTAGGTCAATATCACAGCATATGTCCCAGCTAATAAGTAAATAATTGTATAGTATAATATAAGCCAGCGGTATGTTTTTTTAGCAATATCAAACATTAGGTAATTTGAACGTTATTTGACCTTTTAAATGGGGTTTAGTGTGATTTGTTTACAATATATTACTTAAATGGTTATTGTGTTAGGACAATCAGATTTGTCGGGGATCAAAAGAACCAATCATCTGGTGCTAATCTTGTTAACCTTTGGAACAAAGGATAATACATATGATGCCAAGATGTAAAAATAAGAACAAACCGAACACAGCATTGACAGGAAGATGCCAGAGAAGGTGGAAAAGACGGAGACTCCAGAGTCGCCCCCAAAGTTCCGCACTGTGCTGCGCGGTTTGGCGGAAGGGACCTCACTGCACGGGCTCCCCAAGATTTTGTCGGCTAGTTATCTTGTTGTGAGGATTCTCTGGATTTTTTTTCTTCTTGGTAAGTCAAAAAATGTTCGGACATGTCAGAAAATATAACACGGTGTACATATCGCATGTATATCACTTGATAATGCGCTAGTTAAAAAATCAGAACTTACTTGATGAAAGGAGATATAAATATAAAGAAGTGTATTTTTATGTGAATTCTTAGCATGTGGACATGAAACTAAATCGAATCATGCAAAGCTACGGATGCACTTTGGAAACTATTTGTGTATTTACACATTACGAACAAACCTATAAACCTACGCTAGAGCGTAAAGCCCTAAAGCCCACAGGAACGCAATAATGAAACAAAAATGGAGACAATGTAGAGTTGTCTATTATGTTTTGTTTATTTGTACCTGAATGCGAACATGATACCTGTTTGTATGTACAGGTGCGCTGGTGCTGTTCGCGTACCAAATGCACGGACTATGGACAGAATACTTCTCCTACCCCACCAAGACCACCGTGTCTCTGAAATTTGAAGCGCTGCCTTTCCCAGCACTCACGTTTTGCAACATGAACCCGGTAAATTATTTATGTTATCATTAGGCAAATTTTAGATTAGATATATTTCACTTGTTATATTAAATACTATATATTGTGTTTGCTTTAATGCGCCGTCTTTGTATTAAAGGATTACGTCAAATCAATTATATCAGCACAATAAAAGAAATACATGTATCGCTATCACAAAAACATTTGAAAATTGTTCCTTATATTTTTTTTAGATTGTAGCAAGTTCTCCGTGGTACATTAATGAAGAGCTATACAACATCTATCAGTCAAAATGGTACAAAGACCTTGCCAAGACGGACAATATCACGAAAGAGCTATTATTAGAATGGGGAGTTCCCGAGGCTGAGATTGATGCTTTGCTTGAAGACTTTAGCAACTCTGTAGACGCATATGAGGCATGGCAACTGCGTATCAAGACAGCTTTTATGAAGCTGAATGAAACAGAGCGAATAAAGATTGGGCACAATGCAAGTATCTTTCTGCACACGTCCAAATTTGCAGGTACATCTTTCCAACAGCAAAAAAGAATTGACATAAATGTTTAGTAAAATAAGGGTAAAATAGCAGAAATAATGAATACGGTCAACATAAAAATAGTTATATCACCATCTCTCTGTCATTTACTGCGTATTTAATAACACGTTCTTTGTATTTAAGGATACGTTATAGACCCATCAGAGTTCGAAACGTTTTCAACGGCAGAATACGGAAACTGTTTTACGCTCGACGATGATTGGATCAAGGCAACCGGAAGCGGCACAAGAAACGGCCTCACATTGGTATTCAACGTTGAGAGACAGGAATATTTTATGGACTCTTCATCCGGGTATGGTGTGCGTATGGTCATCCATGAGAAAGGAACGTTGCCGCGTCCACAAAATGAAGGTCTTACGTTAAACACTGAGTACGAAACAAATATCGGGCTGCGAATGATGCGAATAAACCGACTGGGCGATAAATATGGTTCTTGTACTGACGGAGCAGACTTTCTTCAGACACACTCTTTGAACTATACAGTGCCTTTGTGTTACTCTTTGTGTGAAGTTTTGCATACCGAACAACAATGCGGATGTACACCAGTTTCGACACCAGATGTTTATGACACAGATGTTTCAGTGTGTGAGGTTACGAACAAGACTCAAAGGCAGTGTCAAGAAGATGCCAGGTATGATGTATTAAATGGCTATGTTGATTGCGGATGTCTGACTCGCTGCTCTGAGCAAGTGTACACGTATTCATCATCAGGACGAAAATGGCCGCACGAACCATACTTGAAAGATGTTCTGATAGATGAAATATGCCGCCGTAATTATACGGGTATATATTTATATACAGATATTTGCTACAAATATAGAAACAATATCCTGACCGATGTTGATATAGCATATATGTCTACCATGTTCGTGGCTGTGAACGTATATTTTGAAGACCTGAACTACGAGTTAATGAAGGAAGAGCCGCTGTACGGACCTGTTCGCTTCCTGTCCGACATCGGGGGCACCATGGGACTCTTCACGGGGGCGTCAATGCTAACGTATTGTGAGATACTTCATGTTCTTTTGGAGATTGCAATCTTCTGCTTCAACAGACGCCGCCAAACGGCCCACGACACAAATGAGAGATGGGCATCTCCAGTTGAGAAAGACAGCGTACCACGTTAAACAACATAAAGCAAGATGGGGCTCGTCTGCTGAAGGAATTATCTCCCAGTTTTCATTTACACGGACAGAGGAGTGACAACAACCGTTGCGTTGGTTTTAAATAAAAATATATGATTTCAAAAACATGGTCAAAATAACCGCAAAAATACAATAGCAGTTATAAGTCAATTTTATGGTAATACCATTTTAATAAGATAGGAATTGATATTTAATCTTTATTTTTCGAAAATAAATTATAAAGACGGTATAAATATTTAAACAGCTGAACTATTTAAGAATAATTTTGTATTAAAAATTTGAAGTTTTCAGATGCATACAACAAAGGAGAATATCAATTCTCAAGGTACATTCAACTTTTTTCATTCTATCAAGCAAACACAAGAAGACTAAAAGCATAGATAAATATAAATGTTTAAAATCAATTATGTGATAATGCTTACTTATACAATATATAAAACTAAAGTCACTTAATTGTGTCCGAGTCTGACATTTTGGGTCCAAATGACAATTTAAGCGATATCAAGAATTTGGTATCGTTTGAAAGGGAATTGTTTAAATATTCCAGTTATAAATACAGAATAAAAATAATCCTATTATTTATGTCAATATCACCACTCTGAAATACATGCTTTAAACATCATAAACGGTGTACATGTCAATTTTATGGCCATTACAGTTGAATCAATAAATTGGTGGTTATTTTAATTAGATAATTTTGCAAAGATATTATCTATTCACATCACTTGTAAAGAATTTTGTCTCTAAAAAGCTTTTTACAGTTTGTGTGGGCCAGTAAAAATCTTCTTAAAAACCATAATAAGTTGATGCATTATTTTGACGTCATTTTACTAAGTGACGTCATTTGAGCATTTGGAGCAAAAGTCTCACGGCCGGTCACAATTTTAAACCGCATATACTGTAATATTATATTAAAAAAGTAACGAAAACTTGTGGGAAACAACCCAGCAAGACACAGGCTGGACAACTAGTTACCAAATCCAATTAAATCGACAGCATAACGCAATTGTCAGTACTAAATTATAGTGGAAAGATTGCCAACTTATTATATTATCTGAAGAAAGAAAATAAAAATAGACATCTTTGTTTTTAGCCCTAAAAAACCACAAATACTGTAAGTATATTTTATGTGTTCTTGATGTGGATGAGAAAATCCACCCCGAGGGCGTAGTGCAGCATAGGCGGTGACGAGGCTTGCCGATTTAACGTATACGTGTTAACTACGTGTTAACGTATACAAACTGTGTATTTGACTATTATTCTTTGTGTGCAGTGATAACATGTCATTGTTTGTAAACTGAGAGGGTGTTCATTACAATTTTTCCTGAGACCCTGTTTTTTCTATGTTGGTAATAGTAACATCAATGAAACAACATCGATTTTTTTAAAATTGAACACAATATACCCCCCCCCCTGTACATACCCCCGAAAGTACGCGACGCTCATTTCACACAAAAACGCACACTATATAAAAGTACTAAATATGTTTGTAATTTGTATGCTTCTTATATATCATTTTGTACGTTTTTCTGGTTGCTAAGTTCAAAAGCGATAATTCAATGGCAAGTGAACCAAATTTTCATAAAATAGAAAACAACCCATTAAATATGACATTTGAAGGTAATTTTCTAAAATTTATTTCAAAACCTGAACATGCAATGACTCGTAAACCAAATATGTTCAATTTGAAAACATAATCATTGAATATATTAACAGATAATATGGCATCTATTATATTTATATACATGTTAAATTATGTACAACATTTGCTCAGAATTCAGTCGCTCATATAAGTTAAAGCTTCATTGAAGTTCTTAAGTGTGACACTTGTTTTCGAAGTTACATTGCACAAATAGATTTTTATATTAGTTGCATACATATGCAGAGGTAGGTTCTATAGTCTTGCTTCAGCCTAAAAATATCACTAAATTTAGGCACAAATAGAGATGTATCTCTTTCATAGCGTACTAGTACTTCAATGTAAAGTCGGTCAATTTTAGTGTTTTCATCAATATTTCGCTTTTGTAGGTATACATTTTCTTGCTCACTAGATGTAAATGGTCCCCATAGAACTTTCAATTGTTCTAAATCTCTAATTCTTATATTGTCCACTGAAACACCAGTTATCTCTTTCTTCGGTAAGCCTTGTTTGATAAGTTATTCTTGTTTGTTGTTCCACCCAGTCATAATTTCTTAATAATTTCTGGATAACATTACCTCCCCTTTGACCAAACCCTTATACATTTTAAATGATCCTGATGGTTGTTTCTCAATTAAATCGACTGACTTTGATTTAATTTGCATTAATGATGCAGGCATAAGTTGTTTTGTTAGTGTCCTATTGTTAGAAAATTCCGTGAGGTTTAGTCTTCTTACTGCAATCTTCTGTTAAAGTTCACAAATTATTTGGATTATGATTATCAATGGATCTATACACTTGAATAGCAATAGATTTAAACACAAATAGTCCTACGTGTGAGGTTTGCTGTGGCTTAAAACTGGTTTAAAACTCCCAATGAAAGTCATTAACCGTAAGTATAAATAACCGAAAGTTTAAATTAAATGGACAAAAAACACACAAACAAAAAATAAAAAATAGCAATAGCAATTGCAGTATGGAGTTATTTAAATACAACGTTACAGATACGATATTATAGTTATATAATAGCTCTCAACCATTTTGTCGAAATAGATGCCTATTACTTAAATACAATAAATATATAGAACTTTATATCTTAAACACTTTTAGTTAGACTTCACTTTAACACTCTCAAATTGTGGACAGCTGTTTTTAGTGTTTCGTATCTGCATTTGAGCCTACTTAAAGAGCAGTAGATTTCCGTGACGGTTAAAGGCATTCCGAGACCCGTGATTCTGATGCATGACTTTTAAAAATATACATTCCAGTACACACAAACACAACGTTTGCAAGGATGGTGGTGACTATGCATGCCACAGGCTGGATTGTAGATATTCTTCACAGAAAAGGAAATCACAAAAACGTGTGTGTTGTTACTCGGTACGCAGTTCGCAAGGCGGAAGTAAGGTCGTACACAGAATGCAACAAAAAAGGGCGTTACACTATCATTCTGGGCATCGACTTTCAGTTCAGCAGCTAGCATCCTCCGGACATAGTCTGAGTAGTAACATAAATTGATATTATTTCCGACCTCATGCTAGGTCAATACATATTAAATTGATAAAAGGGAAAGCCCAAAATTCGAATTCGAATTCGTATCGATACGAAAGGAGACGATATGGTTATTTTCGATACGATACGATACGATACGATACGGATAATAATTGTAAAATACAAAAATTCACAATATTCACATCCTTTTATTTATGAACACAACAGAGGAATGCTTCGACTAGTCAGTTTTACAAACAACGGCAAGGTTCACAAAGGAATTAGATAAAACAAATCTCTTTGTTAAGTTAAAAAAACAACGCACAGTTGAAGTTTTGAATAAGAGTGTGAAGAAAATGACTCTTGTTGATTTTGATTCTATTAAAAAAACTCCTGTATTTACATGTATGGTACATGTAGGACAGTTTCACGGAATGTAATCATTCTTAACAATATAAATGACAATATAGTAAATAGTAAACAATATACAATGTTAGATTTGAGATTCTTGGAATTTGACTAGAAATTGCAAAGTAAAATATGACTAGTCAATTATAAAAATGTTTGACTAGACTGTGGAAGTTTAAACGTTAAAAACATTTTTTTCAATACTGTAACTTTTGATCATCTTTAACCACTGTAAATGAAGAATAGTTCATTTAAAGGTCCATGTCAACAGGCATTTTACACAAACAACGTACACAGAGATTATATTTCTTGAACGAATACGAAAAACTCGTCAAATACAAACAACCCAAAAATAGAGACAACGTGGTGATTTCCCCTGATTACAAATGTCAAGGTCGTATCGCGATATATCGCGCTGGGCCACGATACGTATCGTGAGCCGCCGTATCGATACTGTATCGATATATCGCCATATCGTCTCATCCCTAGTTATCACCATATTCCAATTAATGCGAGGCATCACACGTTTTTGGGGTTTTCATGGAAATTCAGAAATACCGTTAAATATTTTGTTTTTTTCGGTATTAGCTTTCGGTATTAAGTCTGCACCAAGAATTTTCACTAAGACGCTGAGACCGTTGGTCAAATATTGGAGGCTTCATGGCTTAAAAATTGTTGTTTTTCTGGATGACGGTTGGTGCGTTAATGCAAATTACGAAAGAACGTTGCACGACGCAGATTTCATTTTAGACATGTTGCGTAAAGCTGGTTTTGTAGTAAATCTGGAGAAGTCGGTTTTCATACCCACTCAGTGTTTGGAGTGGCTTGGCTTAGTTTGGGATCTTAAATCGGGCGTATTGAGAGTTTCTGATAAGCGCATTCAAAATACTTTTAATTTGTTACATGAACTTCAAGGTAGTATGCCTTTTGTGTCTGCAAGAAATTTAGCTAAGCTTGCTGGAAAAATTATTTCAATGTCTCCAGTTTTGGGTAACGTTTGATTGTTGCAGACTAAAGCATTTTATCGCTTGATAGAGGCCAGATTGAACTGGGATTCATATTTTGATGCATCAGAATGTGATGTTCAGTTGAAATTATGGGATAAAGTGTTGACTGCACCATTCGATAGGGTTTTGTTCACAGATTATGTTCCGGAAGTGTTTGTGTATTCGGATGCTTCGGCCGTGGCAGGCGCAGCTTTCATTCAGCATGATGGTTCAGTTTCTCAAAAATGTGGTCAGAGGAGGAGAAACGTCAGAGTTCAACTTTTAGAGAGTTAAAAGCTATCCACTTCAGTTTGGCAAGTTTGTTACCGAAGCTTAAAGGTAAGACTGTATTGTGGCAATCTCCTCACAGCGATTACGTCACGCGCTGCTACTTTAATATCTGCCTCCAGCAAAGATCACGTGACGATAGAGTATCACGTGATGTGTTTTGTTTTCTGTATGTATAGTACGTTGAATTCTGTACAGTACGGTGAAATTTTACTTTCATAATTTCATATTTTAAGTTACTTTTTTAAATATGATAAAATAATATTTCTAATTACGATTATTTAATATATTTAAAGGAAAGATACTATATTTTGAGGAGATAAGTCCAAAAAAATTATTATTAAAAAAATACTATCCGCCTGTATTTGGGCGAAAAACCTTGCTGGTGGCAGTGATATAATGTACTGTCAAGGGAAGTAATCACTGCGGGGAGTTTGGTATTGTGGCATACTGACAGTAAAAATTGCGTTTCCATTATTGAGAAGGGGAGTACAAATGCTTGTTTAAACGAGTTTGCTCTGGAAATATTTAAGGTTTGTGCTAAGAATGCCATTACACTTCGTGTGGTCTGGTTGAGTAGGGATGAAAGTACTATTGCTGACAGTTTAAGCAAGATGATAGATTTTGATGATTATGGGGTCAAAAAAGAGTTCTTTGATTATGTCGATGCGTTGTTTGGTCCTCACGATGTTGACCGTTTTGCTAATGAAGTCAATCATCTTTTGCCTCGGTATAATTCATTGGCTTGGACTCCTTCCACTGAAGCGGTTGATGCATTTTCTGTGAGTTGGAAAAATGACAATAATAATCCGGTTAATTTGATTCCAAAAGCCATTAATCATTTAGTTGCTTGTAAAGGTCAAGGCACATTGGTTGCACCTTATTGGCCATCGAGCCCATTCTTTCCTATGATTTTTGGTGAAGACAACTCTGTTCGTGAATATGTTTCAGAGGTTTTGTGGTTTAATTGCCCTCATGACATTTATGTTCAAGGCAGAAACTCACAATCTATTTTTGGCACTAATCAGTTCACCAGTGATGTTATTGTTGTGAGATTTATATGTAAATGAAACTTATTTATATCGGGCATAAGTTTTATAACTGCAGGTTTTTTAGATTCTAAAAGATGGGAAGAGGCCTATTTAGCTTGTGGAGACATCTTTGATCGCCATGAAAATTTATTCTCAGATTTAAAAGACGTTGTTATTGGAGGAAGAGAAAAATCCACTACTAAAGTTTATGAAGCTCATTTTCAGAGATTTAGTGCTTGGTGTAGAAAATATGATTTTGAAGACTTGCCTGCAAAGGCAGAAACTGTGGCTCTGTACCCTGTC
>Ga0224511_10002761_pt1 | contig 12091 bp, 7 predicted proteins | sample SF_May12_sed_USG_2_FD_169988 | JGI IMG/M metagenome (GOLD analysis project Ga0224511, IMG submission 169988) | Sediment microbial communities from San Francisco Bay, California, United States - SF_May12_sed_USGS_8_1 | ecosystem: Environmental > Aquatic > Marine > Sediment | place: USA... | reverse complement strand
CATGGCAGAAACACCTCACACACAGAATAGAAATGGTTCAAAGGTCAGCCGCAAGGTATGTTCAAAATGACTATCACTACACAAGCAGTGTCACAAACATGCTCAGAGAGTTAAAGTGGTCTACTCTCGAACAACGCAGAAATCAAGTCAGTCTCACAATGCTACACAAAATACATAACAAACAGGTCAATGTCGATCACAGTCATCTTACAAAGTTCTACACGAAACAACAAATTCCTCATTCCTCACTCAAAAACAACACACCACATGAACTCATTCTTTCCGCGGGCTATACGACTTTGGAACCAACTACCGACTGAGAATAAGGATGCCACAACTGTACCTCCATTCGCAAGTGGACTAAACAAGTTTTATGCTTTTAATTGATATTTTGGTTTAGTTATTTTATGTTTTCATTAAACATTTCATAAGTAAAATTATCTTTCTTAGAATCTAAGTTAGAGTGTCAATGTTCAGGACATGCGTCTGCCTTATGTAGTCAGTACTGACTTTTGGCAGTGCATAGTTGAAGTTGAAGTTGAGTGATTCAACACTATGAACACCATATATATTCGGAAAGTTCACACCAAGAGCAATCATTTAAAAAATAAAAATGATATGTCATATATCTATTAGTAAAATAAATTTCATATATAATTTATACCTATTTTTGTCAAAATCGCCCGTTTCGTACCGGTTTTTTCCGCAAGTGCACACTTGTATGTCTCTACACCAAAATTATTTAAAAGAAAATGAAAAAATGGCAACCATCACAAACATTTGCCCATATGCAACAGACACAGCGTGAAAAAAAAAATTTACAAACATTTTCGCAATCTCAACAGCATTGATTAAGAAACATACAATTTTTTTACTTAAAATGTTTATTGACATATTACATAAACAATGAATTTGTTCAAACGTGTGGCCCGGTAATGCAGTTTTGTTTATTAACATTTCGACATGTTGCGTTAAAGCAGTTAAATATCTTGACAACCATCCATACACTCACTTGACTCAGTGATCCAGAGGTGTATTACTTATTTGTCCAAAACACAGTATTTGTCACGCAATGATAACAGAACATGCGCCTTTTTGAAAATGCGTGGCCGGCAAATTTGGCTTTGTGTATTTACGTTTCCACCCATTACGTTGCCACAGTAAAATAGCTTGAATTCAATCAGTTACGTTAGCTCGGTGTTGTAGGGGTAATGCAGTAGACTAAAGTGCTAGAGGTCCTGAATTCAATTTCCGGCTCTGGAAATATTTTTTAAGCTGCCTCTATTGTTGGAGCGTTTACTGCTTTGTCCAAAAACACCATATGTATCATGTTTTTTGCAATACCCTTTACAACGTTAATTCATTATATCAAGTCTTTTGTGCTAAACACTATGACAATACAAGTGATATTGAGCATACAGGACATACTATGCAGAGTATGTAAACAATACTTATTGTTCACATCACCTTTAAACATGAATAAGATTATATGCACACGACGATATTATAATCATGTCATCCAATAAGTTATCACTAAGACAAAAAATTATGAAATACCTTCATGTTACATTTTCTGCATGTATGCATTGTATTTTTATTTATTTATTTTTATTATGCTTTTTTACTACAGTGCATATTATAAGTCTGTAAAATATCGGAATCAATTCAAGTGTCTAGTTATACTGTAAACAAGTATTTCTTGCCTACATGGCTATCACAATAATCCAATGTGTGTAGAAAATTCTATAGTTACTTTTTAAATGTTTAATTTATATTACATGGTATATTTAAAGTTTCTTGATAATGTATTGGTTGATAACCGGGATAATATGGTTTTATTTTGAAGTTAAGACAAAGATGGGGTATAAATTTAAGAATTGAAGTATCTTATCTATAAGCAGTGACCGAATAATAAAAACATTTCGATATAAACTTGTATCGCTTTATTTAGTTTTTAGATATTTTATCAAGTATAGGTACTGTTCACCTTGTTGTAAACATTTAAGATTGATTAAGAACTCATGTTGATTTGTGTTGTAAAAAGTGAAACATATTCCAATTTTTATCTTGATAAGTTAAAATGTTGAAATTATTCAAGTTTGAAAGAATAAAAACAGCGAATTTAATATGTTTTATTTGCTAAATTGTACTAGACCGCCGGGCAATGCAAGATATAAGGCAAGCTGTTGACAGACAAACACAGCATTAATATTTACGTACTATGTATAATAAAGAAACAATCATGCTCAAAAGACATTCAACATTTAATCATTATTGTATCGTAGCGTTTACGCTTGTTTAACTGCGCTGAATTTATGTAGGCTTCTACGACACAGGGAATATGGTTAGTATAGCTTCTACACCATTTCTACAGATATGAGTGAACAGAGAGAATAGAATCTGTAAAACACACATGCAAAATGGGTGTAATTTATATACAAAAAATGTAAGATTGGCGTCTCTGCATAATTACCAAATGCATAAAATTACTTTCAATTTGTACGTACGGCTTTCTAGGTTTGTTCTACTTCTGAAGGAGGTAAACTTATATTGAAAAACATATTAAAAGGTGTATTGATTAAAATATATAATGTTTGCCTACTACATGTGTTCAGTGTTTTATATGAACATATTTAATAGTAAACAACTTCTTTAGCAATAAATTATTTACATCTTTTAAAGACACGCTTTGCCCAATATGTAATTTGCAAAAGATTGCAAGGTATACATTTTCGTCCAGTCAGCGGACAAAAGACATAACACTCAACCTGCATATTTTACAGACAGCAGACATTTAACAGGCGTATGATTCCTTGCTACTGTTTTCCAGATAATTGTAACAAACTAGAGCTGGAGCCTTGTGTTTGTGTGGCTGCTTTACAAAGTCGTCTAGTATTAAATCATTGTGTAGTTATATATGTCTTATCTATTTTGAAGAAGAATTTTATTTTATTTCGTTTGAAATTTGAGTTTTGCGTATGCGCTGTGGGACGTAGATTGCGTAACATATTAAATCACAATACGTGTACAGCTTCCATAAAACCAAGCCTGTTATTGCAAATCTTATTTTAAAGGCCAATTTCAGCTTATAGAGGGAAATGTAGGTTTTGGTTTTTGATTTTTTTGTTACTCGACTTAACTACTTCCCCAGACTTCAGAAATATTATCATATGACGTGTTGTACTTGCGACCTATTAAAATTTGGCAATTGTTATAAAACATTTGTTTCACAATATAACAGTATTTTGTTGTTTTTACGTGACAACACAGCAACATTTTAAACTAAAGTATTCCTCAAAACTTAATGTTTCGTCATGTTTGGATATGGCATGCAATGCATTGGCATGATTAAATAGAAATAAATTGTATTAAACTCATTTTGTAAAACATATCGACATGTATTTAGGATGATGACACTGATGCAAATAACAGAACAAGTAAAGAGTTTTATTAATGAACTAAACGTAGACATAATTAAAGGTGTCCGAAATTAAGTATCTGTACGAGGTTAGGCACCTCACCATCAGAACCGGTTGGGCATAAATTTATCACAACAAACAACAAACATAATGCAACAACGTGTCAAAATCAAGACAAAAGAAGGCATAAACTGGCAAACATTCAAAGGGAGAATACTCATACGCTGCGCTGTTTATACGGCATTATGCCCTGTGCCGGTGATGGAATAAACTATTAAATAAACCCATTCATTTCAACAAAGCTATGTTTATACATATTCAGATAACATTGACAGGTTTGGGCATACTACCTGCACTGATAAGACTAAGTGAGGGTTTAATTAAATCGACATGTTATTAAGTCTAACACTTATGTTTAAAGCCGTATTGGTAACGTGACATTGCATTAAGTTTTTAAAGTTTTATAAAAATATCGAAAAGAAAATGTTTTCATGCATGTCAACATAAGCGAAAAATTAAATGTCAATGCTGCAACTGCTTTAATTTAAATAAAGAGAACGATATGAAACTGACATAAAACAATTTGAGCACCGCCTGTATTTCTATTATTAATCAACTTTGTATAATATAAATTAAGCGGGTATACACAGATGTTAACACAACTCTTAATCATCAATGCATTTTAATGTTCGTCCTCTCATTAAACATGAGTTATCTGATTTTTCCAACGTTAGAACAATAGCTTTTTTATCAAAATCCTGTAAATATAAATTTAAGAGATGTTCAAAAAATGAATGATGTAAACATTGTAGACATGTCAAGTTACGGACGTCATGACAAAATGGCCCGTACACAAACAAACACACTGAACAACAAGAAAACACTTAGAACACCAAGACGTAGCACACATTCAGAACAAAATCTATAAAGACATTGTTTATCGGATTTTTATTTTTATTTTAAGACTGTTAAGTTCTATATATACTTATATTTACTTAATGTAGGTTTCACGTGAAATAGATTTGGTTTTATGATAATATTTGCATGTTTAAAAAACCGGGCAAATTATAATTACGACAAATATCTTCGGGCATTTAAAGTACATTGAAAGAAAATGGTAAAAAGATTCTCATTATGAAATGTATGGTCATTTCGACGATACATGTTTGGGATATATAGATAGTTCAAGCATACATCGTTATTCACAAATTAAATAATTGTCATCATACAATAATATTAGTTCAAACTACAAACGAAAAGCATTGCGCGGTGTTACCATGTGATATTATGATAATATATACTTTACACATGTTGTTTCAGTTATGGTCAGTTATAAAAGACATAAAGAAAATCTTGACATGTTGTATTATTTACATTTGCAAAAGCTAGATGAGCGATACTTATAACTAAACTAATGACTAACCTGTTCTGTTCTCTAATTATCTATAAGTTAGTATTCCTTTATGTTTAGGCAAACACATAAAAGAGATGCATTGTAAGAAGAACCCGAATGTTCACGTCTGTCAAATCAATGTGTGCTCAAATATCATGCAAACCACTGTTGCTTATGTAATAGCATTCTCAGCTACACCGTGCTAGTCCAGATGGGTCTAGATTATCACATGACGCTAGAGTGTATCGACCACAGTTAATCTTAAACAAACACAGGCGAATGATGACGAGACACAGTTCAGTTCAAGTGCGTCATTTATCTTTACAACATATCCTTTTAGCATGTCCTTATCTGTTATTTAATGTAGGACATGTCCAAATGAATTGTGATGACTACGGGTCGCCCACGTGCAATTTTACATATGGATTACTGTGTCTTCAACTTGAAGATTAAAACCACCCAGGGGTAGACATTTAGATGCCCTTATTTTGTTTGATAAGAACAACTCGAAGCAAGATTTAGATGCTTTTAGTTGAGTTATGTTTGAGAGCAAATACATGTTTTACCTTTACCTAAGGAGTCTATTTCTATAAAGTTTGAATGGATAGCTTCGAATTAATTCGGTTGGATTTAAAGAAACCGGTGACATGCAAAAAGCTTGTTAGCAAAAAACAGACTTTAAGCATGTTTTATAAAACAGGCATACCAATAAATCGCATTTGATTAAAATTAAATGTTTTCTTACCATTATTTGCAAACAAAAAATCTTTTTTAAAGGGGTACAATTTTGTTCTGTGGTTACATGTTTATTTGTTAAATATGGTAATTTAACATTTATTTAATAGAATGAAAAAGGAAAGCAGAAAACATAAAACCAACGCATTAAGAAAATATGCCCAAAGGTATACGCCATGTGTGTCGATAGTCGTTTTGAATTTTACTTCTTCTAGAATAATTTATATTTAAATCTGGCTGGTACATAAAATGTGTATACGACATTTTTCAACTGATTCCGGATTAATAATCTACAATCAATATTTAATTTTGGTATCAGTTTCTTTTTACTTTTGTTTACAAAATGATAACTTAAGTATTCCTTTGCCAAAGTAAAATTCATTTTCGAGAAATCTATTATAATAACGTGTTACTCCACAGTTTTAATATTTGCGCTGGCATAAACGTGTCTTCATTAGACATGTTTTAGAGTTATATAGTACAGATAAACAAAATCACGTCAACTTTTTGTAGATAATACTTTACATGTATATTAAAACTATTTTAAAAAAACATATTATTGTCAAAAGGTGCAATCTACACTGAAATGATTATTTTCCAAAATTGTATAACATTCGACCAGTGTAAATAGAAAAGTATTAAAAACGAAGATGCACCTTTTTTATAGTCATTCGACCATCGCTTGACTTGGACAAATCGCTATTTTATCTGCGTAGATTGGAAGCATATCGCTTGTTCAAACCGTTTTAGACGGACATTTTACACATAAAGTTAAAACATGTAAGTTAACATCCACTTGTTTTCATTAATTCATTTTAAATGTTTGTGGATTTCCATGTATAGACACTATATAAAACTACCACGTTTTCTTCCATTTAAACGTGTGTTTGTATGTGTCCGTCATTTTCAATATAGGAAACCACTATCATCAAATGGAGCGGTGGTGTAATGAGTAGCGCAATGAACTTTTTAAATCGTTTAACTGTTCTTGCATTCATTGGGTTCACCACTACTAGCCGTTTTGTCCACAGACTGCTTCCACACATGAGCCAGCTAAGAGAGACAACTGATTATAAATAAACATGGAAACACCCAGAACAGTTTATTCTAAATGTACGTTACAATGTACGTAGTGTTGTTCTGCGTGTTTCGTGCTGTTCTTAGTGTTTGTTTTAGCAGGATTCATTGTGTCATAGTGCACTTAAAACCCTATCTACATTGTTTGTAACATTTTTATAAACAGTTCTTTAATATACATGTATGTTAGCTCTTTGTCTAATAACATTTTTCACGGAACATATTAGCTGCTCCCGGTTGGGCTCCTGACGCTCAGATTTTGATTCCGATGAAGTACTCACTAGGTAAGTATGATGCAAGAGTGGTAATTAGATAAAGTAGGTGGTAATTATATAAAACGTCGACAATGATTATATCTATAAGCGGAAATGTGCATTCTTAGGCAGACAACAAAACTACAACGACAACAAAGCAAGTACATATTATTTTATTTCCTAGCAGCAGTGTAAGTTGGAAATGATACATTTAAATATGCCTATTGCATCAACAAATCCATGTCATTTCAATACACTAGTCAGGAAATGGTGATACACATGTTTTGAATATAGGGAATGAAACGTGTAATAAAAAATGAAAACCTTATTATTGTAATAATCATTTGAATAAAAATAATATGTACTAAGGTACTGCCTCTTTTTGACCGTACATAGTTGACCGTTTATCTCTATCATTTACCGACATAACAAATTTGTTACAATATTGATCACTAACGCAAATATTTCAAATGCTATTTTATGTTATGAATAAATATTTTATTAAAAGGAATATTTACAATCCTGCCAATAAGTTTAGGTTATTATACATTGTGTTGTACAAACAGTACAATACGGGAATATATTTGGACGAGTACACATATTTAAAAGTCATATTGGACGAGCAGATAGGCAAGATTTGTACAAGTCTAAATATATGTCGTATTTTACGGTAAAATGTATAAAACCTTTTTATTTTATATAGTTCGTTTACTTTGAAAGATCATCATTAGACATTGAAATCGGCAACCAGACTAGCATCGTTCAGTGCACATTTACCCAACCGTCCAATATGAGTTTTTATCCAATACGGGCATATATTGAACGATAACGTGGTACAAATGCAGTTTATTGATTGGTTAGATTTATTAAATGTATAATAAATCTAAATATGTACACTATACAAAAGAAAGTGTTTCGATTAAAATACTAATGCCAACAAAAGCACATTAAGCAAGATATTTCTGTTTGAAATCTTAAAACGATTCTCAGCGTTTTAGTCCCGATGCTGGGCTTTAATAGTTGATCTAAACGATTGTTGACAATTTGCCTGTTGAGTGCAACAATTCAAATCTAGACTCCAACTTAATAAAAAAATCCATTTAACTTGAATTTTTCACATTGTTAACAATATATTTTCTTTGAACACCTCTTCAATTTATTTTTCATTTTAACAGCAAACACTTCCATTATGTGTTTTTGTTTGCTTGATTTAACGCCGTGTTGCAACTATGATTAGGTTGTATCACTGCAATCTCTAACTAGCCACTAACTACATTTGTAGCGTCCTAGATTTCACTATCACTTCATGTGTTTGTGTTCGAATTTCCAGTCAGCATGTTATAGGCAAAATGCCGCTGATGCAAACGCGCTGGAATAAATGGATTTATTTTTATTTTTGTTGTAATGTCGAAAATGAGCTCCCTATTGCCTTACTATTTTCCTAAAGCCATTTTCAAGAAAAAGGAGGTAGATTTGTCAATCAAGCATTTTAACTGCCAAACATAAGAACCTTTGTGTTCATAAAGTGATGTTTTATTTCAGTGTGGTGCAAAACGCAATAATTATCTATTCACGTGTACATTAAACACAGTTATATTTCCCGAAGCAAAGCAATTGCTTATGCTTTTATTAAATAAGACAAAACAGATTCAATACAATCTTGATAAACAGCCGTTCTACAATGACATATCATCTGTGTGTACCATGGCGAATCATTAACGCTGATAATATCCTTGTTGACATGCATTTGTATTTGTTTAATCTTTAATAAGAGATCAACTGGTTAATGATATTGTCTGGATCGATTTAAGATGTCATAGCAAATAAGTTCAAATATATTGAAACTGAACATTGTCATAAAAACATTAACCGCTTGATATTTTAACAAATGCATGCTCAATCTATGAGCGTTCTCATTAAGGCGTGCGCACTTCGCTGTCATTTAGGCAAAAGCACAGCTAATGTCACCTTTTACATCTGCATCGTATAATTGGTATCATTGATTAAAAATGCCATCTTTGTCGTAGATATCAATGATTTTATATATATTCGACTAATTTTATCATACAACCCTTGTGAGTTCTTATGGTTTCAAAGGAGAGGACAGAGAAGTTGCACAATGCCGGAAATGTAAATAACCTTGTTTTATGTCTGAGTTTTTCCATCGTGTGTTTTATGTAGATTATACCATGACATAATGACGACCTAATCCGAAATATATAGTTCGCCTTTATAAACAAGGACGAATTGAACGTTTAGACTTCCAGATGGCTGCATATTTACACATTGTGTCGTAGATCGGTGCGTATTAGCTGAAAACGTCACAGTGCAATGATGCTGCGTGTTTACAAATTGTATCGAAAAATCGTGTTTCTTAAAAAGCTGTTACATTTTTTCTCACCAAAGTGCTTTAAAATTGCACAGGCAAAAATGTTGAATCAGTCATCAATCTAGTAACCAGTAATAGTATGGCATAACAGACTTAGTTAACACACATGGGTGTGAAGTACATGCAAACATATATGAAACCAGAAAACTTATGTAAAACGGCGCCCAAATGATATACTCTAAAGCCACCGGAAACGTTTTTGCAGAAAACCAGGAATAACGGTTATAAAAAAATAGCAGACTCTAAACGGAAAACAACTTTAAAACATAATGAATGAACAAATCAATGGTTCAAGCTTTTGAATTTAGTTTTACAAAAGCAGTACTGTGATGTACATATCTTCAACGGCATGCCTTAACCACCTACTACTTAGTCGTGGACAAACGAAGACACAAACTATGCACTTAAACTACTATGATGTCAGTACAAGCATTTAAATAAGAGAATTTGCGTAAAATAAATTGTGTTTTAACAGAACGACATTAAATTGTTTTAACTTCATATATAACTTTGATTACGGATACAGTGTATGACATAGTAGGCCTTTAAAATAGTTTTAATTATTCAGATATGGCAGGGAGAAAACGTGATGGTAAACAGATCACACAGATATGTGTGAACACTAGTTAACACATTAAAATGTTTATGGGGCTGAGCCAAAGTGTGAACTTCAGAACATTGCATTTCCCATAACTCTTAGAATGTTGTCCATGCAGCACAATTATTTTGTTTTCAGACGTCGTATTATTATTTTTATGCCTCAACAACAGACAACATAAATCCTGTTTATAGAAATAATGAACAACATTGTATTAAAACTTATAAATATCTGCAATCAAATTTAATAATTAGATGTTTTGTGAACAATTAGAAAACAATTCGTCTTTCACAGTACCAATAATCTTTAAATGTGCCAGGGTTAGGCCACTATTGAAAATACCCAGTCTTGACCGAAACAATCTTAAAAATTATGGACCTGTGTCTAACCTTCCATACCTGTCAAAGATACTGGAGAAGGTCGTCGACAGACGATTGGAACAACACCTGAGCCAAAATGCACTACATAAAACCTCTCCAATCTGCGTACAGAAAATTCCACTCTACGGAGACAGCATTGCTCAAAGTGCAAAACGACATATTACTGTCTCTTGACCAAGGCTGTGCCACTGTTCTGGTAATGCTAGACCTTTCGGCGGCCTTCGATACCATAGACCATGGGACATTGCTGCGACGTTTGGAAAACCGGTTTGGAGTGTCAGACAAATGTCTATCGTGGATTAACTCATACCTCAGTAAGAGATTCCAAACTGTCTGTGTGGATGGCGAATTGTCTGAGCCAGTATTGATGAAATACAGTGTACCACAAGGCTCGGTTCTCGGACCCAAGTACTTTATCATGTACACAAAACCAGTTGGTGATATTTGTAGGGCACATGGTTTGATCCATCACTTTTATGCAGACGATTCCCAAATTTACATAGCCTTTAAACCGATGGACTCAGTCTCTCAGAATAAAGCCATTAAACGCGTGGAACACTGTTTGTCAGATATTGTATCCTGGATGAACCTGAATATGTTGAAACTGAACACAGACAAAACGGAGGTGATGCTATTTGCATCGCAAACACACGCCAAACAGCTAGAACCAGTGTCACTTTGCATCGGTGATTCAGTGATTCAGTCCACCTCTAAGGTGAAGAACCTTGGTGCTACCTTTACCACCAGTATGGACATGGAGCAGCATGTAAATATGGTGTGCCGATCAGCATATTTCCAACTTCGGAACATTGGACGTATACGACCATACCTCACCGTTCAGGCCACAAAATCCATCATCAACTGCCTGGTAACTTCGCGCCTGGACTACTGCAATTCACTGCAATACATGGTGCCTCACAGTGTTTTAAACAAACTACAACGGGTGCAAAATTCAGCAGCACGCATCATCTGCAGAACTTCCCGTTTTGACCATATAACGCCTGTCCTGAAAGAACTACATTGGTTACCTATCAATTGTAGGATTGAACACAAGATCCTGACATTGACATATAAGGCTCTTCATGACTTGTCTCCCATCTATATGGCAGACATGATCCAGATTTACACCCCTCCCAGAACACTAAGATCAACAAATGAACTGTCCTTGGTGATTCCTAGAATCAAACCTGTTTGGTGATCGATCATTCATGCACGCTGTCCATGTGTTGTGGAACTCACTCCCTTTAAACATCCGCGAAGCACCCACACTGTCTTGCTTTAAAGGCCTGCTCAAAACCCACCTTTTTATTCAGCATTACGATATGGTGTCATAGGTCCAGGGTTTCATATAACCAGTAACTGCGATGTTTTAGTATATTTACCATGTATTTCTGTGATGATGATGATATAAACAGAATATTATGTTAGCATGTTGATCTATCGGTTTGTATCACTTCGAGTTGCCTGTGTAAAGTCGTATCACGCGAGACCGAAGGTCGAGCGTGATGCGACTTTACACAGGCAACGAGAAGTGATACAAACCGACGGATCAATATACTAACGTAATGTTCCTTTTATTATATACCTTTTCCATAACTTTTCTAATAGTTAAGATCTAAAAGCAACTGATTTACACTGACATTTACGCTAAAATCTGAAAATAACATCGGTGTGACGTCACAGCTCGCGTGCTATTGATTACACAAGGTAGGAGGGTGATACGGGATTTTAATCCGTTACACACGAAGGAAGCATGATACGGGAGTTTCAATCCGGCCTGTTGTATTTGTTAGCTTGTATTGTATACAGATCATTTATAGGTATATAATAAATATATATATATATA
>Ga0224511_10002760_pt1 | contig 12094 bp, 8 predicted proteins | sample SF_May12_sed_USG_2_FD_169988 | JGI IMG/M metagenome (GOLD analysis project Ga0224511, IMG submission 169988) | Sediment microbial communities from San Francisco Bay, California, United States - SF_May12_sed_USGS_8_1 | ecosystem: Environmental > Aquatic > Marine > Sediment | place: USA... | reverse complement strand
GGCGTCTATTTGACAACAAATCGTACGATTCTACGGCGCCCGTACGGCGCCCGGCCGCGGCAGGAAGAATCGTACGATTTTTTATCAATTTTTTAGACATCGTACGGTGCCCGGTGAAGTTTAGGTACTACGTAAAATTCCACGGCGCCCGTACGGCGTTTGGTAGGGCCAACGAGGGTAAAATGACATCGGCCGGGCACCGTACGGTGCCCGGCCGGCATTTGCACACATTTTTGTTTAAATTTTATATCGTACGATTCCAACGGTGTCCGTCCGGGCACCGTACGGTGCCCGGTCGGGCATCGTACGATGTCTGACAAGTGCCGGAAACTTTCAACAATCTCTTTACAAATCGGCCGATGCCCGTCCGGGCATCGGACGATGCGGCACCGGCCGTTGTTTTACGAGTCGAACTGCCACCGGTGAGAAGCGACGTGTTTTTGCAGAAGAACATATTGCATTTACATAGATATTTCATTCCTAAACACCAAAAACATAAATTCAAATAATATATTTCGCTTTAGCAGCTAAGGAGGATTAACATGCAACAAAAAGTGCTATTGAAACTTTTGCAGTCTTGAGCAAGTGTGGTTTTTATCACAACCACTGTCAGAGTAAGCCTCAATCTTTCTTATTTTAACAACCTGTTTCTTTTGAGGAATAATGGCGAATTTTGATGTAAATATATTCATTATTGCACGTGAAAATTCGTGTAAAATCGACCGGGCACCGTACGGTGTCCGGCTGATCTTTTACAACGCCGGCAGGGCACCGGCCGATGTTTTTATATACAGACGCCCGACGGCGCCCGTACGATATGTGACCACACTAGAGAAAATTCTTAAAAATCGTCCGGTGCCCGGGCGATTATCAAATTCGCCGGTGATATGCACATCGCTGAAATCGAACGATGTCAGTTTTATTTGTGGCCATAGCATAAGTAAGGATTAACTCTCACTTATTGGGTTTAAAATACCCTGAAAACGCCTGATCGCCCTAGCTCTAGTAAACCGTGGTTAGTCGTAAAATACGTTCAAACGCGATTAAATACCTTAAAGGGGTAAGGGTTTGGTCTACTTGGATCAAATACAGTCGAGCTACGTGTAGGAAACGATCAAATGTCTATTTCATGTGTACCACTTAAACATGCTAGGTCTGTATCTTGGACCCTTATAATCGGTCATAAATTTTGCAGTATATTATTAGGTATACAGACAAAAAGACATTGCAAAAAGGAATTGCAAAATTTCGATACAAATAGTGTATTTTGGAAGAAAGAGTAAAACACAACAACAAAACACAAAATCAAACATAAAAATTATTGCAAATGCCGGGAATTGAACTCGGGACCACTCGCACCGCACCTCTGGGCAACGGAGTCAACTGAATGTTTGATTTAAGTTTAGCTATTTAAAGGAGCTAGAGCACAGAAAATTGGTTTGAAAAGAACTTATCTTAAAATATGATTTTTGTAAGAGTCTAAGCAAAGAAATGTGATGTAAAATGGCTGACACTAAAATAATTTTATCTACATAGAATCTAGTTTAAAAGGTGAAAAATGCATGTAATATGGGGTAAATCCTTTTTGTGTCCGTGGACAAGAAAATAATTTCCCCTCTTAATGAATGGTATATTGGAAATGTCCTGGTTTATGCACATTTTTCTTCAAAACTAGCACATGATACCTATTGTTTCTGCTCTATTATGCAGTTATTTAGACCTTTAGGGATAGTTTAGATCTTTCCCATGTTAATGCACAACCCGTGCTCTGGTGACTTTAACTGTTTAAATGTACATAAATAAACGAAATTAATTAAAACGGAATCAATAAACATTGCAGGCCACACTTATTCCAACAAAAACTTTTTTTCTGTCATGTTATTACATACATGGATAACTATATTTGGAAGTTTCTCGTAGTAACGGGAGTAGGATTTACTGCTTAAAGATTTATTACTGGCCAAATTCATCTAAATACATTGTCAAAAACACCTTATTATTATTAAATGCAAAATTTAACTAATATTGACACAGTTTGTCAACTGAGAAACTCATTCCGTAACATTTCTGGCCATTCTAAAAATCCATTTTCTTATTTGACCAGGATAGTCAAAAAAGATTTATAATTTTGCGCGAAGCCCTTCAATTGTTTCCGTAAATAGTCGGATCAGATTTCAAATCGGCAATACCTAACAGTTCAACTCAATACGTTTCTAAAAATAGCATTCCCGAATGTTTCCATATGCGAATGAGTTAACTCCGTTTTAAACCGATCGATCCCGAGAGCTTTACAAACGGCTAGGATTTTAAATATTCGCGAATGTATATCCAGTTACATTCAAGTGTTTCGATGAAATCAGATCTAAATCGTATTGCAGTTTATCATTTATGAGGATATACTTATGATTTAGGTGAAATTTGATGAAAACTAAGGTGTATGGTTAAATGCTGTCGTTCAACGGTAATATAACTTTAAGTATGGCTATAAAGTAAGATGTAAACAATGCATTCACATTTACATAGATATTGATTGTGTCATTGCTGTATATAAAGTTTTTATGACCTCTGATAATAGAATAAAATGATTAGGATATTTAAATATACAAAAGTTTACATTTTCACAATTATCTCCCTAATTGAAATAAACACTGACCACTATTCTATAAACCTTACCTTAGCCGCCTTGTTTAAGGTGAAACGAAGTTTCACAAAAGAATGTCAAAATATGTATTGGCCACAAAGTTCGTACAATGCAGATCTACATATTGTTTCAAAATATTACAGCAAGTATGGTCCTTTTAAAGTGCGCAATACACATGTTAATGAATTGTTGGTTTTGCTCCTTATGTCTGACATTTGGTTTTCATTACAAAATGCAAATTCTTCGAAATAAGTCCTTTGCAGTTGATACAAATAGACAAAAGACATCTGGATGTGACATCCTCGTCAGGCCCTTAGATAACTCTCATTTAAATTAGCAATCAATTGTTTTCAGCAGTTTTGTTATCGTTGCGTAATGCAGTGTTGGTGCATAACATAACAGTTGCCTTTTTGTCCGTTGTATGGTGCAAAGACAACAAAATACAACACATACGCGAGTGGTGATCTAAAAAACGTCACTTTCTCATAAAAACGAAAATGGCCATAGTTAAATTTTAAAACTACAATTATCTTAAATCTGTGTGTGTGGGCTATCATGGTGTCAAAAAGACTAGAAATAAGTCGAAAAGCACTTGTGATATTTAATTGGTAATCAGTACATGTGTGGCACCCTAACCCTTTCAATGTTTTACGATTTAATTTATCTTCTTAATTTATATTACCACGGTTTTGTGTATGAACGTGTTACACTACCAATATGATCTTACTTCATATTATTAATAGTTTATATGACAAAGACCTGTTCTGGATGTGTTTTATATAAAACTCAAGGCGATATGTTAAAAAATGTGACTTTAACAGCCAAGCAACATTAGTTTGGTTCATCCCTTGTTAACAACGCTTATACTTCTATATAATGAGAATATTTTCTTTACAAAAAAAGATCTCATGCCTACATACATGTAGCCTTAGCTTCGCATAACATTTCATAACACAAAAGCCAAAACATCCAAGTGCAAGTAAGGATATGCCACCCACGTACCTGGCTTCTAGACAAATACTTTTGGCCTTTGAATGTTGCACTTTACAACGAGCGGTCATTACAAAGAAAGGCCAGATGTGTACCGTGTGCCATTCAGCCAGTGATTGTAACACCGGTATTAACTGCTATTGAGAGCTATCAAATCGCAAGATCATACGTCAAATTTCATCTGTTTGCGACACTTACACCCGATTTCTTAGTTTGCAGTACAGTACGTTAACATGTACATTGCAACTGTCATTCGAAATAGTATTTGATTATTTTTGAGAATAACGTTCTTGATTGCAAATGTCCAGTGACTAGCTTCATAACCTTAAAGGTGCTGGACACAATTACATTTGTCTAACAATCTCTTGTATGGTCTAGCCGATTTCCATGAAATACCTTATAAAACACATATAACATGACAAGCCTTTTGTTGACAATAGCTCTATAGTGAACAGAAAAATGACCTAGATTGAGATGTCATGTCTACACCAGACGATATTATTTTTAAACGATATGTACGCAGCTCTAAATTGCTCTTTTACAAAAACATTAATTACACAAACATCGATCGCATCTTAGTTTATTCAGACTCAAGTGCAAACTCTCATTGAATTGTCGATTATAACTATTATTTAGATCCACACTGGTTGACTGTGTCTGCAGTGCAATAAAAAACCTTATGTCCACCAAAGCAACATTGTTAGAGGTATATATGAGGTCAACTGAGACTGTTAACGATTGTTTTGAAATGCCGAGAATTATATATTTGCATGTGTAGCTAAATCACTTGTGTGTAAATAACAAATCTTAGTTACATTATTTTAACGGATTTCGTTTAATATACAACTACAAAGCAATTTAATTTTGATTACGTAAACCAATGTAAGGAGTATCTAATGCAATATTCGTTGTGAGCTTCTGGAAGAATGAGTACACTTATAAGCCACAATTACCCATGTTTGATTTACAATGAGTGCCTACAACAATGAGCGATGACAAACGAATCAAACTACAGTGGTCTTAAGACACGTTCCAGATGATAAGATGACCTTCGTAATGGCAACTTAAGCCTCCGTAAATAGCAAAACAAACCAACAAACACACAAACAAACAAACAAACAAACAAATATAAAAACAAACAAACAAACAAAAACACAAGCAAACAAACAACTAAACGAACACATAAAGGATTAGGCTTAACTTTACGTAATGTAACCGTGGAAATATCAGTCTCCAATCATGTTATTGAACACATTCTAGAACAAAACAGACAGGGAAATAAATTGGCGAATCAGAATTTGATAATCAGAAATACTATGTTATTGTAAGTGATATATTTGAACATTACACTACATATAATGAATTATAACACCACGAAGCAACGCCGGCTAGGGAAAAATAGCAGCCTAGTTGACTTTTATGTTACAAACAGCAACATTGTTACTAGTTTGGCATTAATTAAGATTTACTGTGACTATTTGCGACTGTCAATTATACGTACTTGCATATTGGTCAATTCTTTAATATATAAAACAAACGGAGAAAACGGTATTTTAGTGGTTTATTTAATTGCATCTACAGCATTATTTTTACTTCTTACTTGGTAATTATATAAAGCAATATATTTCGTCCGTGAATAAACGTAAGGAAGGTTCAACACTCTTACAAGTCTACATTATTCTTGTGTAAATCAATTCACCAGCCTTCCCTTTTATGTGTTGGCTCACATATATGCCATCATTGTTATTGCAACAAACTGATCCGTACATCGTAGTTGATGTAGATTGTATGCAAAACTATTTAGATGTGTGTCCGGTAGCATTATCCAAACATTAGCTATCCATCTGAAAGTCTTACTATATGCTCGTGTGTTTGTATTGTAATGTGTTTTCTAGCAATATGCTGTGTTCTTACGCAAGAACAGGAAATACCGGTAAGTTTAAAACAGACATACCAATTTATTTCCATGCATTTGTTGTAATATTGACTATGACGATAATGCCGATTATTTTATAGAAAAAGTTGAAACAATATACCATTTTTAGTTGCAATAAATATAAGGAAAGCATTTTTAAAACTATTTCGAACGTTCGTATTAGGCGAACATGTTAATTTCTGAAACTTGTACATCGGGCATGTGAATGTAATGTTGATCTAAATATAGACTCCATCTTCAGCATTCATATACATCGTCAAAGCTCTCGTTTTATTACCTTAATGTAATGTATACGCATAACAACGTATTTAATTAAAGTTGTAGAGTAAATTACACTCTGTTGCCTATAAGTATAACCGTCTATAATTTAATTGGGGAAACATGTTCCTGTCAAACGCGTTGTAAATCGTTTGAGGAAACATAGCCCTTGTACAATTTACATAGCCTTTGTACAAACATTTGACATCTTGACATGGCACGCTATATCTGCATATCAAGTAAAGATATATATGATATTACCGTATATCAGGGAGCCTCTAGTAGTCTGTCTGATCAGTATTATATGAGAGCCTTTTTAGATAACCATGATCAAGATGTATTCCATTAAGAAATAGCATAGGTCATTGAGACTAGTACATAATCTTTCAAAACAGAAACACGCATTATAAATTCAAGTAAAATGTATTGTTATTTTATCACATGTACTTGTATTTATTGTTGTATTAAATGCAACCTCCCGTAGCTATAAGTTTTATAGAGTAAAGTGTCTTGTGTTACAATCAAAAAACGTTTTAATCATGAAGTAAATATACATATTTGTATTCATTTTTAATGCTCATATTTGTAACATATAACGTGTTTTGGTTTTGCAACTATAAGAATAGTCCTATACATACAACCCAATAAATTATTTCCAATAGGCTTTGCGACAAACATAGCTGAAACTGAATACATGAAATTAGTATAGATGCCTCACATATTTCTATTTATCAATCGTTATCTTTTATTTGAGTTCATTTGCATAACTGCATTAAAGAATAGCACGTTTTTCGGGGGGGTTTTCCTCAGAAGAATATACATAAACACACTAAAACCTAATGCATCTAGGGCATGTTATAAAATACGGCGAGTGAATGCAAAATGTATTCATTTCGTACATCGTCTTTTTATAAGTAATTTAATGACAGTGAACGTAACTTTTTGTGAATTCTGGATCGTTTTTGAAAAGAAAACAATGTATAGTGCCACACAAATGCGTATATGTAATTCAACTATATATGTGCAATTTTATAATTACATATCGTATAAACAAGAGCGTGCATACATAATGACCTTTCCACAACACACTTTTAATCTAGTATGGTACACTATCCTCAGACTTGATAAGTAATTCGACATCTAGAGTTTGTACAAAGCACATTAATATAGCGTGTGTTATTTGTAGGAAATGACACTTATTATGTAAATTGCGTTTACAAACAATATCTTGAACAAAGCCGACCAGAAATGAGAGTAAGAGTGTACACGATTAAACATAAAATAATGATAAATGAGGCAGTTCTAAAGGGTTAACAACTTAACAGTACTAGTCTATACAACTTTTACGTTATAATTTGCATTAAGTGTAAAATTAAATGAAGTATCTTTGTTTAACAAAAAACATTAGGACTGTACTCAATAATGATTTCATTTAGTTACAAAAGCAAGCTTGATTACGTGATAACTTTTCCCCGTCTATAACGAAACAATATATTACTGTTACCAATTTTTAGTTGCAATTGTGAAAAATGTTCAAATGTATAGTTTTCATTAATCTTTTGTTCATTAGTTGAGTGGCATTTGCTTAGATCGGTGAAATTGAGATACTGATAACCAATAGTTGAAATCAAAGAATAAATGACTGACACTGATGTGCAAAACATGAACTATGTTAAGTGTTCTTTGGAAGAATCTTGTATCGAACACACTACACAAAAACTAGCCGTTGACGGATGTTGTTGTTTTGACAAAATAGTTTTGTTTGTTTTCTATAATTTTACGATTGGAAATGGAATGCAAATAGTTTGCATGAAGCACTATTCAGCGCTTTAATTTTGTAGGGAATCGTGTCAATCTACATGCAACGCAGATATTAAAAGTTATGAAAACCAATCGAGATATTAGAAAACCTAATTAACAAATGCACGGCGAGACAATCCCAATAGTGTCTCTCGCTTTCCTTATAGAATTACAAGAAGTCATGTGGTTATAACACCGCGACTATTACGTGTACATGCAAGCTCAGGACCCGGTTTACAAACCAAGGTTTGAAGTTAATAAAAATTCTTCATTGGAAGACAATTAAGATCTCGCGATGAGGTCTTTTGCCCATTTGCCATCTAAATAAAAAATCAATTTATTTCAATAGCGATGAACTACGATACCAAATGCTAACCCGTAGCTTACTGGTAGGTAACATCATTGCGATGATTAGACATACTTCTTAATCTGCAGACATGATTTGAAGTAGATTAAATGTAGCTCACATGTCTAATGCTTAACGTAGGAGTCTTTCTTTTTCTTTAACTCGGTATCATAAAGAAATAGGAAACGTGTAAGCGTAAAAAATGTAGGCCAACAAGGTCTTTAACTACGGGCTAAAAGAAACGCCGCATAAGTCTATGGGTCCAATGACCGAAATGAATTCTTACAACGGAACCACGGTATTGTTTTATCGACAGATATGTTTTTATGTTATAAACATGACAGTTAATCATTAGATTCCTCTTCGTTTATCACTCCATCTGTAACAATTTAAATGATTGATGGGTTTTTAAAAACATCAATTTACGACAGTAACTGTTACACGAAGTACAAACACATTACGGGCGACTTAATTTTGCAGAACAGAAAAACAAAACAAAACATTTGAAGCCTCTACGAAATGAAAGTAGGCGCGTTTTCCGAAACGGTCCGTTTAAGCAGTTTTACGACACCAAAAAAGATTTTAAAACTTATTTTAAATTACTTTTGTTTATTATGTTATTTTGCTGCGCATACTTATGCAACACTAAAACAGTTGTTTAATGTTTACCCTTGTATATTTACGTATTTACTCTTTTTGATTGAATTTATTAAGACATAGATAGGTCTTTATTTATCTGGTTTGTTGCATTGTGAAATTGTGAAAGACACCATTAAAGTAGTGTACTCGCACATTTTTATAACATTTTTTGACCAGACCGGAAGTTTCTGATGCATTGTCCCTTGGTCACCTCGTTAGTATCGATATAGAGGACTTACACGTTATTTTAAATCTGACTAATTGTTCAGTCAAAATAGCCATTAAACGGAACAAGCAACATTGGGGAAACCAAAGAGGCTTCAACGAACCTGATTGCATTTACTGCGTCTCATTAGAGGAAAAATAGTTTGAAATTTGCTTTTTCTAATATAAAATACCTCTAAAATGCCAACAAATTAAAATACTAATCAATTAATAAATATAACAAAAAAGTTGATGAGAATGCAAAACGTCGTTAACATTACGTACGATTTAATTATAAGTAATTATTTAAGTTAAACATTTTGCCAGTCTTATACTTACTTTCATATTCGTAATTGTAGGTTACGTCAAATATCGACGTCAAAACACGTTGATACGTGACAATATTAAATGGAAACGTTTACCAACAGACTCATAATAAACTATGCGGCGATGTTCGACACACCTCTGATTTATCAGTTTAATCATATGAAAACTATTCCACTTCATGTTAAGTGACCAATTAGAAAGTTGTTCAGTGTATGTGATACATGTTTTTATTTCAAATGACCAACTCGTATAGTTATTACCAGATCATTTTTTGCAACTATATACCCATTACCTAACTCAACTTTTCACATCAGATAGGCCTGAGGAGAAGCAGACATTTAACCAAAAGACAGACAGTGATAATTAGTGTGATAAATAACGTATAATCACATACTAGTAGGTGCCTACACTAGGCGAAGTGTTTTTTTTTTGCATTCCATTGAACAATTGTAACAGTTATGGATAACATTGATCTGTTTTGTTATAATAAGAGCAAGCAGGAATACAACATACATGTACAACAAACACAAATCATCTCGGGTGTATGACAAGAAACGGAAGGACGTTAATTCATTTATTATTAATTATAGTCATGTATTGCCAATGTTCATTGTTTTGAATTCTAATTAAAAGTTGTTCTTATCCGTCGTTTTGAAAACGAAAAACGGAATAGCACTAACAGAATATAATGTTTAATTAAAAAAAACAACTATTCATATATGTTCTGAATCCCAATATTTCTGTTATAATTACGCTCACAGACATTGTCTTGTAATCCTTCTAACAAAGATGACAAGAAAAGTAAAACGGATTCACTGATTACTGGTGATAAATTGTCAAAACATTACCCGTGTATGTTAAATTTCACACATATGAATTTATTATTATTTTTCCCGACCAATAATACACCTAGATCTTGCCTTTATAGAATATCTAACACAGTTTTGGTAGATCGATTTTATGTAGTTTATTAAAGTAACTTAAACATACAATGTTTCTCGTTACATAATAGATTTAAAATTTACCATTTTTTAACAGTCACGTGACTATATTGATTATTTAAATACATAGTAAATAAAGATTTCTGGATTTAAATAAAGATTATCATAAACTTATACAAAGGTAAATACAATGAGGATGTGGTTATGCTACAATATTCTTAATATGCATGGTTACATAACTTACATATTTACAACATTAACAACGTTCACTCGTTTTTCAAACGCTTCATACATTTATGTCCCTACTTCGTTTAATAGTTGAGTGGCATGTGTTTAGTGCGTTCAAACTTTGATATGCGACACATGATCATGTTAATTGACCTTATAAACTGATGCAATGTAGAGTAGCAAACAATATCTACATAGGGTAACCTAAAGAAATGATAATTTGTTTTTTATATTCGACAAAATTGCCGCATTAGAAGAATAAAGGAAACGTGCCAATTTACAGTGGATATCAATAGAAACGAAATTAATGAAATCCATCTAGATATAACAAATGTAATGAACCTATGCATGGCGAGACATTTTCAATAGCTGCATCTCATCGACCTAGTATTAGATTTACAAGACCACATGTCGTTATTCCATGTCGGCTTTTCCGCCTACATACTAAATAAACCGTAAACAATATCCTGCTTTACGCAACATGGTTGGAAATGGATTAAAAGATTTACTAGAAGGTAATTACAATCTCAAAATGCGGTCTCATGTACTTTTGCCATCTGAAAATAAAATCAATTTCATCCAAAAAAGACGTAATCAGATACAAGAGGTTAGAAACTGTAGCCGATGGATAGGGCACTGAAATGTGATGATTAAACTTACTAATATAACTGCATGTTTGTTTTGCAAGATATAAATCCGGCCAAGGTTCTTAGTTTGAGCATGTTGATTCTCCCATGAATTTCGTAGTTATTAAAATTGTAAATAAATCGCGAAGTAATTGCAAAAGTTCTAAGCATAAAACTATGAATAAAATTACGCGTGCGGGGTTTGGTTTGTAATTTTTTATAACTTAAGTGCTATACAAATCAGTGGCACTTTTATTTTGATGGATCAGGCGGTGCTCTTTTATTACAAAAACACTCTAATTCCGCACATTAACCGTAGTTAACCCCATCAAAATTGCAACATCGTGACAGAACATTCATACGATGGCGCCAACAGTGCCTGACAATGCCCGGCTCCTGCACCAATAACGGAACCCCAATTGGCTAGGCACGCATTAGATAAAACTAGATATAGGAGTTGTTGTAGTCAAGGTTTATAAGTAATACAAAAGTATCTTTTAATTACGATACGTTAAAATATAAATGGGTATGATTCGTCTTGATTTAAATTTAATTTGTAAATTAAAAACACACATTTGTATTGCTATAATAAATATGCACTATTCGTCGAGCACATGCTGAGCGAGGCATACACATGCATCTGTTACTTCTTGTCGTTCCAGCGTTGACTGTACTGGTTGTATTATCATTAAACACGTGTTTGCCTTTTATGGCAATGCCACAAAAAGCACAATACAACTGTTGATATTAACAGGTGTCAAACGATATGAATGAACATGTACACAGTAAAGTTGTTCTTAAAAATGTCACATGAAGGTTTCTCTACAACCTGTTTTAGAAGGTATTGTTGCTGTGTTTAAGGCGTCAACACACATTTCGCTTAACTATATTCTACATCGCAAATTCCATATTTATCGTAACCGGCATTAACATTTGATATTAAATCAATAAAGACGTTTGGCTGAAACATTTTGTATCAGAGAAGAGTCATATTAGAATAATTATGGACATTTTTCGTTTTCGTTGTGCATGAAAAGTTTGACTGTTTTTACCGGTTTGTTTCATTAAATCTTTTATTGCCCTTTGGCAAAACACATCTAAAGCAACAACAACAATCATATCGAAAACAGTACGCACTGTAGCACTTCGTACTAAGAT
>Ga0224511_10002759_pt1 | contig 12100 bp, 10 predicted proteins | sample SF_May12_sed_USG_2_FD_169988 | JGI IMG/M metagenome (GOLD analysis project Ga0224511, IMG submission 169988) | Sediment microbial communities from San Francisco Bay, California, United States - SF_May12_sed_USGS_8_1 | ecosystem: Environmental > Aquatic > Marine > Sediment | place: USA... | reverse complement strand
GTGTTCTTGTAATCCCTAATACTTCAAGATCATTTAAAGGAGTTGTCATCAATTGATGTGCTGTTGTAATTCCACCTGATTTAAGTGATTCAGCAGATTTAGGACCCAAAGAAGGTACATTTATAATATCTAGATTATGAGGATCATTAACTACTTCTGTTTTCTTTGTTTTTTTAGTTGTAGTTTTCTTCTCTTGTTCTAGCTCTACATTGTTATTAATTTCGATTGTTTCTGTAGAAATTTCTTTCACCCAACACAGCATATATTTTCTAATATAAAGCTACTAGAGACATAGTTAAAACTGAAACTATTATTTATTTTCCGTGTAAAAATGATCATCCTCGTTATAAGTTCACGATAATATCTATATTTATATATTTTAAATTTATTCTAAATATAATGAGTACACTTCAACAACTTGATGAACCTACTCAACTCAGTAACATAAGGAAATACTTACAGAGTGTGAAATATCTTTCGAATTCTACGGAAAGTACTAATTCAAATATGAATTTAAATGAGATTTCCAAGAAATTAATAGAATTAAATATCTACAAAACCATTTCAAATGACAAAACAACAAGATCAGTTAATCGAGTTGAAACAAATAATTATGAAATTAATAGAATAAAATTTTCAAATCATACTGCAGGATCTTAATCGATCTGATTACCTTGATTATCCACCCAAATACCATCACCGATATGTCTGGCACCTGCAAGATATTTATCGTGGTGATCAGTTACTCTAGAAATCAGGTAAATACCACTGATAAGTAGAATACCCAACACAATTAAGGTGTATCGAGTTGCATCACCGATATCAAAACCAACCTTCCGATTCAATAACCAAATCGAGCCAGTCCAAATATATGGTCCTATGGCACTGGATATACGTCCAAATATGTTAGTAAATCCAAAATAATTACTTGTTCGATCTTCAGGTGATAGTTCAGTTATCATTAGTCTTTGAGCTACCCAGCCACCACCTAGTGCAGGTCCAACAACTAGCCCATTCAAATAGGCCAATTCTTTGGGTGTTGTGACACCACCAATAGTTAGATTAGTAAAAATAGTCAAAATAATGGATAATATCCATAGGATTCCGATTAAGTAAAATAATTTCTTCGGACCAATTTTATCTCCAATCCATCCAATTGGAAATGTAAATAGCACTGCAGATGTAATACCAATTGCCAACACTAGTGTAACCTCTTCTGCTGGCAGACCCAATCCGATAGTAATTATAATAGACATAAATGCAATGACAGTATTTGCCATATCAATGAATAGTAACCAACCCACCATAAAATTCCGAGTATCTTTATATTGAAAAACTTCATGAGCAGTTAGTTTTAATGAAGCAAAAGTATTTTTCATGGTTTCTCTGAACGGAATTTTTTCCTGTTGGGGTCGAACTTCCTTTACCAGTAATAAAGGAATACCAAATATTAAAAATGCAAATGCAACAATGGAAAAATATGAAGGAATATATCCAATTTTAATGATATAATTTTTTTCATCTAGAATATAATCATTATTATTTCCTGCTAAATACATCGACAATGCAATTGCAATATATGAGCCAAAATAACCAAAAGCAACACCAAATCCAGCGGCTTTAGATACCTCATTTGGTTTAGCTAAAAAAGGAAGCATTGAATCATACACCACAAGACTCATCTGATAAGTTAAATTTGCAAAGAAAAAGGTAATTAAAACCCAAGTTAAGTTTAATTTTAAACCCAAAGAAAAGGTAAAAATTAAGCAAAATATTGTAATTAGACTGAGGAAATATTTTCTTTTGGATAATTGATCTGCGTAGGCTCCTAATAGCGGAGAAAGAAATGCCATTACTAAGTTTCCAATGAGTAATACTCCTGCAAAATAATAACCTCCTAATTCTACACCATCCTCAAATTGCACTCGCGATAATGTTATTTCAGATGAAATAAGTGTAGATGGATCAATATTCGCGTTTTCACTTAGGGTGAGCAATATAATTAAAGGTGCAATTGTTAATGATACAACACCCATTGAATATATTGTATTTGCAAGATCATATAAACTCCAAGCAAAGATATTTGTCTTATAGTGTTTTATTTCGGAAAAATCAAGTTTTGAAATTTGATTTGTATTTCCTTTACTAGTTCCCATGAAACTATGTTTTACTGTCCCTTTTTATACTCACCGCATTTAGATTACTTTTGTGTTATATTTTTGATTGATTTTAAAATATTGATTGCGTTCTCAACCCCTTCTCTATCATAATAATCACCAGATGCTAATTGTATATCTAATGGATTAAAATACAAATATAGACGCCGTAGAACCGTCAAATTATCGAAAATTATTGGCGATAGAAATTCAAGGTCATTATTACTTAAGTTTAATTCCTGCAGAATTAACAAGTTATCAAATATATTTGGATGAAGTGAAGATAATTGATTATCATTCATTTCTAATCTTTGTAATTTTGGTAAGTTATTAAAAATATCTCTATCAAGCTCCTTAAGTCTACAACCCCTTAAATCTAAATGTGTTAAATTTGGCAAATAATAAAAAATATCTTTTGGAAGATTAGTTAAAGTATTCCATGATAAAAATAATTTCTGTAACTCTGGAAAATTTTTGAATGTATGTGATGGTAATGTAGTTAATCCACAACCAATTAAATCTAGTTGTAAAACTTGATTATCCTCGATTAAAGTATTATAACTAGATAAAATTGTATCTTTTCTATCCATTATTCCCAGGTTTATGAATAAGTCAAATACCTTTTCAGGAATTAACAATAATTAAATCTCCTTATGATGGTAAATTTTACAGCGTTAAATATAATTCTTAACAATAAATAAAATTCCAGCGATTAATACCAAAAAAGAGGCTAAACCAGACCCTAAAAGTACAACAGAAATTACGAAGTAGAGAATACCCCTATTTAAATCAATTTTAAAAAGAACACTGTATTTTAGTGGCAGTTTATTTAATTCAAGGGCAGTAATAAAACCACCACAAAGAATAGTAATAATACCCAAGATAATACCTTGAGATTTTATTAATATACTGTCATCAAGATCAAGTAAACTGAAGATACCAGAAATAATCAATAATATACCACCAATTAAGGCTAATAAGTGAGCAATGTCGGTTATTGATACTTGTTTTTTACTCATAACTTATGATTTATTTCCTTATTTATTTAAATAATTATTATTATTATTCAAATTTAATTTATTTTTGGATTATAATCAGCAGATGACATCATTCGTTCAATACTTTTTTGTGCCTTTGTCTTAATATCCGCAATATCTAGAGTCATAAATTCTCCATTTTCATATAAGATTGTCCCATTAGCTATTGTCATGTTAATATTGTTGCCGTATGATGAGAATATCCAATTACTAATTGGATTAATTACAGGAGTATTATTTACAGATGATAGATCCACCACAATCAAATCAGCTGGATCACCTACTTTTATTTCCCCGGAATAAGAATTATTAGGAAAGATTTTACTTGCATTTGACGTACCCATCTTTAACGAGGATAACGAATTTATTAATTTTGGATCCGAATTTAACCCTTTGTGAATTAATGTGTTTAATCTAACTTCCTCTAACATATCTAAATTATTATTCGATGCACTGCCGTCTGTTCCAAGACAGACATTAATACCTTTAGCAATCATATCAGGGATTCGAGCAATACCTGAACCTAATTTTAAATTTGACTGAATATTGTGTAAAACTGTCACTCGATTTTTATAAAGTATTTGTAAATCTTCATCAGAAACATGTACACAATGGGCTGCAATAATTCGTTTTAATATACCCAAATCATGCATTTTTTGAATAGGACTTTTATCATACTTTTCTTTTGATTCATTGACCTCTCGAGACGTTTCACTCAAATGAGTATGAATTATTGTATCATATTCTTCAGCCAAATTAAATATTCTTGTATACATCTCATCATCTACGGAATAAGGTGCATGTGGACCAAAACCAATGAAAATCCGATTATCATACCCATGCCATTTTTTTAATACTTCTATATTTTTATCCAATGCATGTTCTGAAGTTTTTGTTTCAGAATTACCTTCAAATATAGAAGGTGCGAGATATGCCTTAACACCAGTCTTTGAAACAGCATCTGCAATTTCATTGGAGAAATAAAACTGATCTATAAAACCAATAGTACCACTTTGTATCATTTCAGCTATACCAAGTAATGCACCAATCTTTGCATCATGCTTATTCATTTGAGGTTCCACCTTCCAAACATGATTATATAACCATTCGTGTAAATCTTGATCATCGCAAATCCCTCGAATTAAAGTTTCAGGAATATGTGTATGTGCATTAACAAAAGGTGGGACAACCAAACCTTTGTCAAAAGTATATACATCAGTACCATGAGGAATTTTTGAGCCATCATATTTCCCTATATACGTAAAAGTATTATCTTCAATATGTATGATCTGATTTTCAAGAATACTTCCCTGTGGATGTAAAATCCATTTTGGTTTTATCACAAAGGATGACATAATTCTCCATAATTTTGAAGCCTTAAATATAAATCAATTAATACAGAAACTATTGATTTCAATCTTATACACTTAATACAATATCAATGGGAATTCCATTCATATCCAAAGATTGCCACTGAGAACCGATACCAATAAGAATTAACCCCGATAATACATTTACCCCCACTACATCAGTCAAAAGACTAATTAGAGATTGCTGAGTTGTCCCTGTACGAATGACATCATCAACAACTAAAAAATTCTCGCCATATTCAGTTATATGCACAGGTATGTGAAGATTATTAATTCTTGCACTTGCTTTTGGTATTTCAATTGAATACACAGGTGTCTTTACTGGTTTTGATTTTGTAGCAAATATGGAGGGTAGATCTAAAACATGAGCTAACGACATGCAAAATGGAATTCCATCAGTTTCAGTAGTAACAATTGCATCTATTTTTTCTGACTTCAACATTGTCTTTGATATGAGATATGAGATTAAATCAAGAATAATGGTATTTGACTGGAGTCTTGAATTATCAATTATTTTTAAATTTGAAATCATATCAATTTCGATATTTTGCTTAATCAACTCATGCAAAATATTGTGTTTAACACTGTAATCAAGCATTAATTCAATCAGATCTAAATTTGGCAATACTTTTTTTGCATGATATCTACTTAGATTTGCAATGGATACATCAAATATTTCAGCCAAATCAGAAATAGAACCGCTTTGTGAAATTAGATATCGTAATAATTTATAACCCATTATTTTTTCAGAATTTAGTTTTATCTTATCAGCAGAAATTGAATCTATCATATTTTGTGTTAATTATTAACTATAATTAAACATAGCGGTTTTACAATATTATGTAAATACACTATATTTCAAAATATTATAAAATAATTCATAAAACATCAAATTTACAATAATAAAATTTTATATATTATGAATTTTACCTATAAATTGAGAAATTACCAACATAATTTTTCAAAATTTTGTAAACGAGTTGAAGTTTTTGAATAATCAATTATATGTAGGAAAGGCAAAAACAATTCTTGCGACTGAAGATCAAAATCAAGTAATTGTAAAATTCGACGACAGAATAACTGCAGGTGATGGTGCGAAAAAAGCAGATATTGGAGGAAAAGGATTTACTAACTGTCGTATTTCTGTAATATTGTTTAAAATCCTTGAAAAATATCAAATTAATACACATCTAATAGAAGACATTGGAGATATTATGCTTAAATGCCACAAACTTGAAATTTTACCAATAGAAGTTATTTGCAGAAATATTTCGGCAGGAAGTTTTTGTAGAAGATATGGAGTAGAAGAGGGAAGATTGTTTGATGAACCATTAATAGAATTCTTTTTGAAAAACGATGAATTACATGACCCTCTGCTTTCAGAAGGAAGTATAATTTCTTTAAAAATGGCAACAAAGATTCAATTAGAAATACTTGCAGCAATTGCTCTGAGAGTAAATACCGTATTACAAAACATATTTAGACAACTTAACCTTGAACTCGTTGATTTCAAATTAGAATTCGGATATAACCAAAATGGTTCCTTATTGCTTGGTGATGAAATTTCACCTGATTCTATGAGATTATGGCAATTAAATCAAGATGGTGAAAAAATAATATTTGATAAAGATATATTTAGAAAAGACTTAGGAGACGTATTATCAGGCTATAATGAAGTACTGCAACGATTAAATAATTTAGAGCAACCAATTATTGAAGTTAAACCATATTCTTTTAAAATAGATGTATTCTTAAAAGATGGTGTCATTGATGCACAGGGTGAAGTAATTAAGAGAGCGATTCAAAGACTTGGTTTTAACAACTTTGAAGAAATTAAAACTGGCAAATCCTTTAAAATAAATATTGATACAATTAACTCTGAAATACTTATGACATTAGAAAAGTTAGCAGAGGAATTACTAGCCAATCCACTTATCGAAACTTGGAACATTTCATTAGTTTAGGTGATAATATGAAGATCGCAATTATTCGATTCCCAGGTACTAATAATGAACATGAACTTATACGATATGTCAATACATATTCAAAACATGAACCTATATTGATTACAAATAATAATTATCATCAATTAGATAATATGGACAGAATTATTATTGCAGGAGGTTTTTCCTATGGCGATTACCTCAGACCAGGGATTATTGCTGCTAAGTCACCAATCGGGAAAAAAATAAAAGAATTATCCCTCTCATCAATCCCTATATTGGGTATTTGTAACGGATTCCAAATCCTATGTGAAACAGGCATACTCCCAGGTGTACTTACCAAAAATTTAAGCACACGTTTTATCTCTAAAATGATTAATTTAAAAGTACAATCAAAATCTCCATATTTTATCAACTCAGATCAAAACAATACCCTTCAACTCCCAATAGCACATTATGAGGGAAATTATTATTGTAGTCACGAAACCTTACTTGAATTGAAAAAGAAAGGACAAATTGCTTTTCAATATTCTTCACCAACTGGACAAATTAGCGATGAATACAATCCAAATGGATCAATAAATTCGATTGCAGGAATATATAACGCAGATAAAACTGTGCTGGGTTTAATGCCACATCCAGAAAGAGCATCTGATCCGTTACTTGGATCATCAGATGGAAGAATAATTATAGATACATTTCTAGGGGATTTCCATGTTAACTGATAAGGAGACCGAATTAATAGAACAAAAACTGGGTCATAAAATGACTCCACTTGAAAATGCTTTATTTGATGCTATGTGGAGTGAACATATATCTTATAAATCATCACGAAAATGGTTTAGCTACTTTAATACAGAGGGAGATAATGTTTATCTAGGTATTGGAGAAGGAGCTGGATTAATTGAAATTGGAGAAGGTTGGTTAGTTGGATTAGGACTCGAATCACATAATCATCCCTCTGCAATTGACCCATTCAATGGTGCTGCAACAGGTATTGGTGGAATAATTCGAGATATTATTTCTCAAGGTTGTCACCCTATTGCACTTTTAGATTCACTTCATTTTGGCAATCCACAAACTAAACACACTCAACACTTAATTGAAGGAGTAGTAAGAGGAATTTCCAGTTATGGTAACTGTGTTGGAATTCCAACTATAGGAGGGGAAATTGAATTTCATGAGAATTTTGAGACAAATTGTCTGGTTAACGCCATGTGTGTTGGTATTGTACACAAAGACAGAGTAGTTCGAAGTAGAGCTCAAAAAGCAGATCAATTATTGATTTTATTTGGTGCTACAACAGGTAGAGATGGAATAGGAGGAGTTTCATTTGCATCAGAGGATTTATCATCTAAAAGCTATGAAGATCGACCAGCAGTACAGATTGGTAATCCATTAATTGAAAAAATTTTGATTGATGCTATAAAAGATTTAATTGATGAAAACTTAATTGCGGGATTGCAAGATCTAGGTGGTGGTGGTTTAACCTGTGCATCGTCTGAAATGGTAACACAGGTAAACTTAGGTGTAGAAATATATTTGGATAATATACCACTAAGGGAACAAGGAATGAAACCATGGGAAATAATGATTTCTGAATCTCAGGAAAGAATGCTGGCAATAGTTGATGAGAACAAAATGGATAAAGTTATACACATCTTGGAATCACACGAATTAGAGCCAAGATTAGTGGGTAAAGTAATAAATGAGAATGAATTCAAAATTATATCTCAAGAAAGGATCATTGCAAATATTCCTGTATCATTTCTTGTTAAAGGAGTACCTATGATTGAAAGGTCATTTACAAAACCTGAAGAGATCCCTGAAGAAACATTTCCTGTAATTGCAGATAATGAAGAATTAAAGACAATTGCATTAAAAATATTAGAATTACCTTCCAACGCTAGTAAGCAATGGATATATCAGCAATATGATCAGACAGTACAAGCAAATACAATCAATCAAGCAGGTTTGAATGCAGCAGTTATAAGAATTCCACAACTACAAAATAAAGGAATAGCTATATCTATAGATACCAACTCATCGTTTTGTTTTCTTGACCCACGTTCAGGAAGTGCTAACTCCGCGGCGGAATGTCTAAGAAATATTGTTTCTACCGGAGCTACACCAATTGGACTGGTTGATTGTTTAAATTTTGGAAATCCTGAAAAACCGGATTCATATTGGCAATTTGTTGAAGCAGTTCAGGGACTAGGTCAATTTACACATGATTTTAAAATACCCGTTGTGGGAGGAAATGTCTCATTATATAATGAAACAATAGATAGAGATGGAAAACGATTAAAAATAAATCCAACACCAGTTATTGGAATAGTTGGTGAAATTGAAAAATTAGATCATACTCTCAAAAACATTATAATTCAACCAAATTCAAGTATATATATCATCGGAAATACCAATGTTGATCTTTGCGGAACTGAAGTTCAGAAGCATTTTTTCAATAAATTATTCGGTAATCCCCCGGATTATAACGCAAATGCTGAGAGAAAATCAATGAATACAATATTGCAACTTCATAAAGAAAATTTAATTCTTAGTTGTAATGATATATCCCAAGGGGGATTATTTATTTCCATTGTAGAGATGATACTTCCCAGTAATTATGGAGTTACATTGAATTTGAATAATTTACCCGGCGATAGCACCCAATTATTGGAAAAATTATTTTCAGAAACTGGTGCAAGATATCTAATAGAAATCGACTCTAATCGCGATATTGAAGTACAAACTATATTACAAGCAAATAATGTAGTCCATGGTAAAATAGGAGAAGTATCTTCAATGCATACTAATTTAATAATAGATGAGATTATATTTGAGAAATTAGAATTACTAAGAAGATGGGAAGAGGGTTTAACCAAATATATGATATAGGTGATAATATGAGTAAAATAGACATTATATGTGGTAGTAAAAGTGATCAACACATACTTGATAAAGTTACAAGCGTTTTAGATGAAAATAATATAAGTTATGATGCATATGTTGCTTCTGCACATAGAGAACCTGATAAAGTTGATGAAATAGTAAAAAACTCAAACGCAATGGTGTTTATTTGTATTGCAGGATTATCAGCCGCATTACCCGGAGTTGTCGCATCTAAAACTAAAAAACCAGTAATAGGAGTGCCAGTATCATCTGCATTGGGTGGATTGGATGCCTTACTTAGCATAGCTCAAATGCCAAAAGGAGTACCAGTAGCATCAGTGGGTATTGATAATGGAGCAAATGCGGCTCACTTAGCAATTAGAATAATTCAATTAGCAGGTAACTAATATGAGCATTTGGGCAGACAGATACACCACGGAAATTAATAAATTATTTTCTCCAGAGTATTTTTTAAAAATTCAACTATTGGTTGAAAAGGAACTGGCAGTTGCCAACGCGAAAGTTGGATTAATCCCACAAGAAGCAGCAGATGAAATTGCATCCGTTTGTAATATTGAAAATGTTACATTAAATAGAGTTAGAGAGATAGAAATGGAAATCCATCATGAACCAATGAATATAGTCATGGGTATTGCAGAACAATGTAAAACCTATGGTGGGTATGTTCATTTTGGAGCTACATCAAATGACATAATGGATACCTCATGGGCAATATTACTTAAAGATGCACATGAAATAATTTCTCAAGAAGTCATTAACGTGCAGCAAAGCCTGATTAACTTAATTGATAAATATGGTAAAATAGTCACCATAGCAAGAACTCATGGTCAACATGCAATTCCTACAACTTTGGGATTTAAATTCGCTAATTTTCTATCAGAATTAGAATATGCATCGATTAATCTAAGAAATGCACCAGTTGGTTATGGAAAAATGAGTGGAGCTGTTGGAAACTACGCATCTTTTGGGAATATGGAAGTTGAAAAAATAGTAATGAATAATTTAGGCTTAAAAACACCCTATATAACCACTCAAGTTGTTCCGAGAATACTTAATGCAACTTTACTCTTTAGCCTAGCAGGTATTGCATCAGTAATTGAAAGAGTTGCAAAAGAAATTAGACACCTACAAAGAACTGAAATTGGAGAATTACAAGAACCATTCAAGTCAAAACAAGTAGGTTCATCAACTATGCCTCAAAAACGAAATCCACACAAAACTGAAAGAATATGTGGATTAGCAAGAGTTATTCGGGCGAATGTTCAACCCTCCTTAGAAAATATACCATTAGAACACGAACGAGACATTTCAAATTCAAGTGTTGAAAGAGTAATTCTACCAGAATCAATTATCTTAACTCATTACATATTAAAACAAATCAAATCAATTCTTGATGACTTAAGAGTAAATGAGGAAAGAATAAAACAAAACTTGCACCTAACTGGAGGAAGACAATTAGCTGAAAGATTAATGTTGTCTTTATCAGATAAAATCGGTAGACAAACTGCACATGAGATATTAAATGAATTGAGTGATAGTGAAGACTTTATTGGAGCAATTACTTCACACGAGAAGATAAGTACTTTATTTACTCAAGAAGAAATATCATATTTATTAGATCCAACTACTTATACAGGTTTAGCAAATGAAAAAGTTGAAGATGTCCTGAAATTATTCTCAAAAAAAACAAGTTATAGTAGCGTAGGTATAGATAGAGGTGATGAAGAGAGATTAATAAAAGGTATTTCAGAGATTGTTGAATCTACCTTTAATTTAGCCTCGATAACAGGAAAGATTGGACAATATGGTACCAGTATCCAACTACCAAATTCAGAAATCAAGTTAAGTGTATCTACGGATGGTGTGGGTTCAAAAATATTGATAGGAAAGAAATTGAATCAATTAAATACTCTTGGAATTGACTGTGTAGCAATGAATGTAAACGATTTACTGGCGATTGGATCAATACCATTGGCGTTTGTAGACTACCTTGCAGTAGAAAAATTGAATGTCATGGAATCAAAACAAATCATTGAAGGTGTAGTTAAAGGTTGTCAGATAGCTAGTATACCACTCCTAGGTGGTGAAACAGCAATATTACCAGAAATAATTCGAGAATTTGACTTAGCAGGAACTGCAATAGGATTTACCGATGCAAATGTCATCTTAGGTGAAAAAATAGCAGTAGGTGATGTTGTTCTAGGGATTACTAGCTCGGGTATTCATTCAAACGGGTTCACCTTGGCAAGAAAAGTTTTACTCAATAAATACACCTTGATACATAGGTTGAACAATGGTAACTCATTAGGTGAAGAACTCCTAAAGCCCACTAAAATATATTCAAATCAAATAATTAAACTTCTACAATCACCTATTCGAGAAAATATTCATGGATTTGCACATATCACTGGAGGTGGATTTACTAATCTTCATAGATTAACCGACCTAGGTTTTGTAATAAATGCATTACCAGACGTTCCCGAAATTTTTCATTTGATTTCTCATGAAGGAGTATCAATGGATGAGATGTTTAAGACATTTAATATGGGTATCGGATTTATTATCATTGTACCTTCTGAATTAAAGGATGAAATTATTGAACTATGTGATTCTCCAGATATATTTGAAATAGGAATAGTAGATGAGAAACAAGGCTCAATTAGGATTTCACAATTTAATGT
>Ga0224511_10002758_pt1 | contig 12100 bp, 9 predicted proteins | sample SF_May12_sed_USG_2_FD_169988 | JGI IMG/M metagenome (GOLD analysis project Ga0224511, IMG submission 169988) | Sediment microbial communities from San Francisco Bay, California, United States - SF_May12_sed_USGS_8_1 | ecosystem: Environmental > Aquatic > Marine > Sediment | place: USA... | reverse complement strand
TAGATGTTGGTGCCATTTCCAGCTTGACTACGGGATAGTTGAATGGACCCCAGGCATCTACCCCTACGTAGCCATACGAATGGTAACAAAGCACTGCAGTATAGCTCCACTTTCTAGAACATCTGAGCGCCTCCATGTAGCAACTCTAGCTTTCACTGACTAGACGTTCTATATATTTATGCATTTTGTTTTAGTTGGACCACCATTTGGAGGTATCATGTATGAATATGTGAGCAAGGAAGCACCATTCCTAATTCTAGCAGCTCTTGCCCTTCTTGATGGAGGTATGAAATCTTCTTGTGAAATCACTTTTTGCATGCAAAGTGTATCCATCTAGCTACAATGATCCCAACCCAAATGGTATCTCAATAGAATGGACAGCAATTTAGAGTTTATTTTCTCATGGATAGCTAAAAGAAGACCATTGGCCTTTTTTGGTCCATAGAAATTGAAAATTCTATTTAGTCAAAAGTCGAGTTAGACGAGCAGCAACCCCGGTTTCCACTTAAAAACCGCTCAAAATGGCTGTCAAGTGAACGCTAACTTCTGGGGATCCACCGGAAAAATGTCGATCCTGCGTGCACTATTTCGTCAGCATCAGGCAAGTGGCAACAAATGGCAATGCAGATTCGAATTTTCCGCTTTACCATGTTCGCTCTTGACCCAAGCACTGGAAGTGAAAATCTATCCCAAGTAAACAAGATTGACGCTCTGATTGGTCACTGCACCTGTGCTGCTTGGAAAAATAGTGCATGCAGCATCAGTCCTCAGCGGCCCTGTGGCGTTGGATTGGCGGACGTTGACGGCCATTTGAGTGGCACAGACAGCGATGCTGCTTGTGCTAAACACCCACGAGGCACTGCTCTATGTGCCGCTTGCCGCTCACCACTGCTCTAGTGTAAGTACGCTAAAACAGAAGCTGGTGCCAGTAGCCCTGTAGTCCAGTAGTTCTCTATTCTTGTAGCACTACAGTTGTACACAATGAAGCCATCAAAAACCCCTGAGTTGCAAGAAGGACCCTCCATCGTTGCATTGCTCACAGATCCATATATTCTACTGACTGCCGGTAATCATATGAAATTTCCACCTGAATGCATCATTAACATTATTATAGTTTTGTAAAGCATGCGGTTTCTGTACCGATTTGTCAGAACCAACCAAGCTATTCACATGGAAGGGATCCCATACTAAATAAGTTCTCAGACCATTTTTTGGAATAGTTGGCCAGAGATTCTGCTAGTCAGCCTCCACCATTAGCTGGTTAACATGAGAAAAATTCTGTGCTGATTTCATTCCCTTTGATTTAGTTGATCTCATGATTCTTCTTGTGTGTAGGTGCTATAACTTTTGCTAACATGGGGATTGCCATGTTGGAGCCAACCTTACCACAATTCATGCTGAAAACAATGGCTTCCTCAAAAATGGATCAAGGAATAGCATTCCTGCCAGCAAGTTTATCCTACTTGGCAGGCACCAACATCTTTGGGCCTTTGTCACACAAAATGGGAAGGTAAGATCTACTACACTATAATGGATCTCTCACTCAAAACGTTATTATACGAATAGCATATCATACTCCATATAGATGATGAATAGCAAGAAAAAGTGTCCCACACACCCAAGCAACTGTTTATCTTAGGACACACTGAGCCTTGCATAACCTCTCGATCCGGCATGATAGTGAAGCTGTCGGGTTAGACACTGATTATACCTTAGCAGGGAGGACCACAAGTGGGACAGTACCAATGCTCCACCTCGTAATAAAGACTTGTTTTTTACTATGTGCCACGAGCATGGTCAACGAAATATTTTTCTTTTTCAATACAACTGTTATGATGCTATGGTTCAGGGATTGAAAATTAAGTTTCTGAATGGCCATCTCTGCACAGCTCTAAGACATGATGTGTTCATCGTTGCAGATATATAGTGGAACCGCAAAAAATACCACTTCAGAAATATGCACAATTTATATATTCCAAAACCAGACCTCTGCTGTGAGATCCGGTGAAGCAATTTTTCTCAATATATCTTGTCCCCCTAGCTCTAGACTATCCTATTTAGAAGACCTTCTGAGCCAGATGATTGTTCTGGACGAAAAAAGCTTGGCATGATCAGGTCATGAACCCAAGCTTCAACATAGATATTTGGTCATATGATTTAGTTATACTGAGCAATCCCGCCAATGCTTTTTTGTCTTTTGACCCTGTGGAGGCTGAACACATCTCATATTGGCACAATCATAAAATTATGAGTCTAATGCACTTTATTCCTATAGAGAAGTCATTATCCTTACATGGCTATATCTCTATTGACAGGTGGCTTGCTGCGTTGATTGGAATGATTATAATTGGTCTCTCACTATTAGTTGTAAGTAAATATATTCTGCAGCACTGATTGTCTGATGAATTTGCAATTACTGAAACTATTAGGGACTGTCAGTTAGTCAAATGTATACTTCCCTTCATCTTCTTAACATTGATCTTTTGGGAGTTTGACCGACTACTTACCCCGCATAGAAAATTGGTGAGCCAATGTAACGAGCACCAATACAGTCTAAAATCTAGAGAGTGTAAGGTGCACACAACTTATGAAAACCACTGCTTATCTCCATCTTCACTGACTGTTGAATAGAAAACACTGACTGCCTAAAATTGTGTTGTGAGATCACAACTCCAAGTATAGTGAGATAGACCCTAATCAGGTCGCCGTCTCATAAAATATATAGTGCATAGTATATCATGTTGTAGATACCATTCAGCAGTAATATAGGTCATTTGGTAGTACCCTTTCTTTGTCTGGGACTAGCCATAGGCATGGTTGACTCTTCAATGATGCCAACTATGGGATATCTCGTAGACCTGAGACATATATCTGTTTACGGGAGCGTTTATGCGATAGCTGATGTGGCCTTCTGCCTCGGTTTCGCTGCAGGTGAGCTCTCATTCTTAAATATGTATACATACACAAGGCTATATATGTATATGGTCACATTGGGTACACTTCTGGACATTTGGGTTTCTCTCCGAGCCAGTCAGGCATATAGAATTTGGATCTTTTGTTGTCATCGGGCAAGGCTTGCAGTCAGTAGCTTCAATGACTATACCATCCCCCCTACTGCACCGTGTTATAAACATGAAATCACTTACACCGGGCCGGGTTTCAGATGCCATCTTTCTTGTCCCAAGTTTCCCCAAACACAGATTGCTTGATCACTGCTAGCTATATAGATGGAGCTAGACTTCTATGTCACTGGTGAAGCAGATCCGTAATCCAACTTTCTAAGTGTAGTCAGATAAAAACTAGCATTAGTCTGTTGAACGTTGAATGTCAATTCTAAAATTAGTACCAGAAAAATAGTCCATATCATTGAGGTTCTTCGAAATGCGTGGTGATAAGGTCCACTGCGGAGATAGGCCGGGATGGGGCATAGTAGAGGAATAGTTTTTTCCAATTACCGTCCTAAAAGGTCAGAGGGCAGTCAACCTATAAGTCATTTTTACAAAAGATCAAATCAGCCACTCTATCACAATTTTAAGAGGCGAACGACGAATCTTCAAAAACCATTAAAAACGCTTGATTGTTATCCATGTACTGATTGGGACCATAGTTGCCGATACCGTAGTGATCTGAAGTGGTAACCTGTAAGACAAATAGATGTTTCTGTCAATACCAGGTCCTGCACTAGGAGGGCCAATAGTGGAGGCTATTGGTTTCAAGTGGATGTTATGGATTATAGCCATATTAAACCTGATGTTTGCTCCACTTTTATACTTCCTGAAGAGTCCTCCTGGTAATGAAGAAAAAATGGTGAGTCATCGCAACTGTGTAGTTCAAGGTTAGATGAATCCATAGAGTTATTTTATACTCTAAACTGTATATTCTTACACCAGCATCTACCTCTATGGCAAATCAGTTGTTAATATTATAAGACGACTTTTGTACAGCATCAGCCATTAGCTCTCCACTGATGGGTTCAGGAAGTCTTTACTTCCGCAAGCCTTCGCGATCCTTTGCCATTTCTGTCTACTGGGTCTCAAGCAACTTGTTGACATTTTTTTCAGGCCATATGGTTTTTGGTCTTTTTGATTTTCTTTTTAGGTTGGTTGTCCATTGCGTGGAACCTTCAAATCTAATTATTAATAATTGTGTACACATCAGCGCTTGAATAACTGTATTGTAATAATCTGATAACATTTTAGCCCCTACTTCATGAAAATTCCGTCCCAAATTCATCGGAATGGGTAAGAATAAAAACAGTGACACTAGTCTGTGGCACGTAGACACTAGACAGGGATCTGAGTTTTCAGTGTCTAACAGTAATCTAGTCTCCCGTTCTGTCTATTCACTATATAGCTTTGTCCACAACTACATTGAGTATAGTTTTTTCATTTTGCTCCTTTCTAGACCACAGATTTGAGTGCCAATGTATAAGCATACAATCGCGCATAGGGGGACTATGTGTTATCACACACGCACCAGCATGCTGTCGTTGCTCTCTGTAATTACTGGGAGTTACAATTCCTGTACATTGTCTTGTTCATGCAGTTCTCCCATAACAGAAATCGCCCATTTAGGGAATATCATATATTATTATTTCATGTGTTCATGATGGGGGTAAATATGGGCAATTAATTAAAGATGTTACATATGCTGGTAACTGGCGTATTCCGTTGAAACTAAAAGGATGCTCATAAGAAGACCACAGAACATTCCATGGAGAGAATTAGCAAGTAGCTAGTCACCTGACTCTCTGGTATATGGGGGGATGGGGTGAGGGAAGCAGTACGCACCCTTCACATTAACCTATAATCAAGGACAACTCATTTTAGAATTGCCCTTTTTTACTTGGGATTTCAAAGCGCATTGCTGAATATAGGAGGGTTGTTTTTATCAGCTCTTCATTCCGATGCCATTCAATGTGTTCTATTGGATCATGTGTGTTTGTAGCAACTGGTGCTGAATGACAAATGCCCTATCAAGTATGTAACCTATAAGCAATCATCTGATGATGAGACGGATGGAATGATGCCCAGTAATATCGGGGATGTGTATCCTGATCCGCAGCTCAATTTCAATGAATACAGCTACGAGGGAAGACAACCAGGTGAAAAGATCACAACTACGGCAGTAATAGAAGATGAATATGATTCTGGGGAAACAGAGGGTGCTGATTCTCCCCGCCACGCTGATGATGATGATGATGATGATGATGATGATGACGATGATGATGATGACGATGACTCGTCTGTGTATTCCAATAAATGAAGGTCCCACTGCCACCAGATGTTGTTCAGATTGCTCGACATACACCCTATACTAACAATCGCAAGCAATAGGTTTATCCATCAAAGACATACAATAGTGTTACATGTCTATGGGTTTGACTGAAAAACGCCATAGCTCATTAAGAGCAAGATATTTTGTGCTGTAAATTGTAGAATACCTACCCACTGTTAGGCTATAAGACTATAGCTTTATTAGCCGGAGAGTGGGTATGTCCCGAATGTGCAGTACTAGTTAGATTATTATAACAACTATATATTTGATTATGCTCAATATAGTAGTCATAAGATAAAAATATGCTGTAGACATGAATATCAAGATGCAGGCTTGTAGGTGAATAACTTGGGGTTAGCAGGATAGCTCATTTACAAAAGTAATTGCATGGTTAAAGATTGAATGATCATGATCTGCATGATCACAGGGTGCCCCTACGGTGAGCGTGAGTTCTATAATAGTTCCTGGCTCAAGGCTCAGGCTTCGTTGAACAGCATGTCTGTTTAGAAAAACACTGTGCTTGGTGAATGCGTAACCCTATGAATACAGGATTTGCCAAAACATGCAATGGCTATATGAATTTACATCCGCTTTACTCATGCATTGGCTGCAGTCAATTCATTGGCTCGGATGTTTTGGTTCTGCGTGGTTCGTCTTTCATTGGCAAAACTACTCATACCAGTGCCAATCATGTATTTCATCATTGTGTTAGTGGTCAGGCATACGGAGCATATACCTAGACAGTTAGTTACCTATGTATTCAAAACACAACGGGAAACGGAAACCAAAACGGGTTCTGGAAAATACAGGAGTTGTGCTCTCTTTTATATTTAGAACTTTCTGTGGCCTCAGCTATAGATATACGTCGAAAGTAGCCGAAGATTTCCGGAAGTGCACACACGTGAGGCGGCCATTCAGTGCTCCCATTTTTGAATGCCGGTGAAAATTCCTTGCCCCAAGAACTGCATTTTTTCTTGACAGCCTGTGAACTGCAACTATGGAACTCCTTCACGTGTTAGAAAAAACACTAGCCCCAGGTATTCACATATCACTGATTAAATGGTATCAATTTGTTAACACTCAACGAAAGATGTTGATTTACTTTAGTCTTTAGTTTAGCTTACCAAAAATCTGTTTAATTTTCTACTTCACTCTTCAGACATTGACACTGACAGTACTTGAGTCTTGACTACTTCAATTCAGACTTCAGTACTGGTTGGTTGTTATTTTCTTGTCGTACTACTAATAACCGCAATAATAGGGATGACTCACCTGATTTCAGTCAGCACTGGGATGACTAATGCGGTTGGAAAGCCCGAATCGCTGTCCCGATGCTGTGACCCTGAAAATGAACCGAGCCGACGAGTCAAGTGAAGTGTGAACACCGGGTCGGACTCGGTCACACTCACAAGTCACTATCAGGATGAGTATCACTCAGTCAGTGTAGTGATTCAAGTAATGAGCAACCCTTGAGTGTGACACAATGACAACGAATTAAATTAAAATCACGAGACTATCAAAATCAAATCAGTGTATGGTGAGTTACACTAAGTTACACTTACTTAGTGACTTACAGTTACACTGACTTACGAGTTAGACTAGAGTTTTACTTTTAGTGAGTTACAGTTACACTGACTTGACTTGTACAGGAAGTTACTTAGTGGTGGGCCGCATCAACTTGATCAAATCAACCAGTTCTATTTCAATGTCTATCTCTTTCAGTTTTTTACCAACAATGACTTCAGTTTCACTCCAGTGTCGAGTATTGTGGTAATTTTGAATCGTTTGGCTTCGAGTTTATTGATACGGTAAACCATTAGGATCAGGGGGGGGGGCCACTCGGGTCACATGTGGCTGATTGACTTGTCTAGTGCCTTTTGCAATGATACTTACCTGACCAACTTACCAACTCAGCAATGGCTTCGTCGACTCAAACTTGTGTTGTGATTAGCAAATTACGAATTTGCGTGTGCAGTGGTTCTAAGTCTAACTAAGCAGAGAGAAACAAATAGATTTGAATTGGACTCCGTCTCGGTGTCTGCAGTCTTGTCAGATGGAGTACCTAGTTTGAGTTTTGCTCAAGTAATTGTGCTCGTAAAATCGATGATAACCTCATGACATTTCATCTTTTCTTCACTGAGCCACATAGCTCCCTAACCTACACGGGCTTGTTTCCTTTTGCAGATCAAAATGAGCTGCAAGCAGCCAAGCAGTTTCTTGACCAAGCTGCTCAAACTAATTTGGTGAGTGGCAAAAATTCCGAACAGCGATTTGTTTATTCACACAGAACTGCTACTAGTTACAAGATGTACATGTGTTACATATGTTCAATCAATTTTGAAAATGTTTGATCGGAAGGAGTTAACAAGCAAAGCTCCTATTTTCCTTGTAGCCCGGCCTTCTGACTTCCTTGTCAGAAATCCTGAAGAATGGGGGCAACAGTGCAGTGGCTCGCATGCAGGCCGGAATTCAGCTCAAGAATCATCTTTACTCTAAAGACTACGACATCAAATGCCAATACCAACAGCGATGGCTTACATTCCCTGATGAGATGCGGAATTTTATTAAAAATAATGTAAGTTTTCTAGCCGTCCGTTGCTCCATAAGTTCCCAAGAGTTGCTTTTTCCAATCATTGTGCTTGGGTCAGTTGTTGCAGTTCATACTATTCTCCCATTTTTTTCAGGTATTGTCCACACTCGGGTCGGAGCATCGACCAAGTCAGGCGGCCCAATGTGTAGCCTCCATAGCGTGTGCTGAGCTACCACAAAACATGTGGCCAGATCTGATGAGGAATCTTGTAGTAAATGTCACTAACCCACAGAGCACGGAGATGATGAAAGAAGCGTCTCTAGAAGCCATAGGCTACATTTGTCAGGATATAGTGAGTCATTACGCTCATCACACCCATTTCTCCCGTTGTCGCATTCAGTGGTATATCTCGGTGACTTACGTATATGAGACTGTGTGTATTTCTAGGAGCCGGACCTGCTTGCCACACAGAGTAATGAGATTCTGACAGCTATAGTGCATGGAATGAAGAAAGATGAACCGAGTGATTACGTCAGACTGGCTGCAACCAATGCCTTGCTCAACTCACTGGAGTTCACCAAGGCCAATTTTGATAATGAGGTTGGTACTAGCTGTTGTGGTGGGAGGCCTGCAAATTCCCATGCTGTTTCTACTAGCTATGGTTAGAATATGTTAGTCTGGGGGTTGGGCGGCCGGCAGCGAAGAGTAGAAACTAATCTCAATTGAATTTTTTAGTTTGAAGAACCACCAGTAGCTCTGTTAGCTATGTCACACGCTAAAAAGCCTGTAGCTAACAGCTACTAAAGGTGAAAGTAACGACCACTGTGAGCCACTAAGTGGTAGAAAGATTTTAATTCATTTCTTTTACTATGGTGCAGTTATTGAAAGAAGTTCCCGTTGGGTTTTATGTATATTTATAGGCCGAGAGACACTACATAATGCAGGTTATCTGTGAGGCATCACAATCTGCCGACACTCAGGTGCGAGTGGCAGCACTGCAATGCTTAGTCAAGGTTATGTCTTTGCACTACAGCTACATGGAGACTTACATGGGCCCAGCACTGTTTGCTGTAAGTACTGTTGCCAGTGTTGTGCAATGATCTGATTTGAGATGTACTCACTGATCTGAAGTCAGCTGAATGGTTAGATACCGTCTCAGTGTTACGTCAGTGATAGACTAACTGGTGTGCATGGCTTCACTCTGCTGCCCGTTCTGGTCAGCTTGTGTTGGTGTGTGCACAATCAGTGCCTCTGAGAGTTGATACTGAACTCATCGGTTCCTGTAGCTGATCATCATTCAGTGTCTTAGTCTTGAAGTACACATTTTGAATATCCCTCATGTATTGGCTATAGCTTTTACTCACTATGCTTTTCATTGGCTCCAAATGGTTGGTGATATGCCCCATTTACCAGTTCTCATATGACCCAATTATGTTTACGCTTTTTGGGGCTAACACTGGAAAGGCACATCGTGCGCTGTTGCAAGACTTGCCATCGTTTGTAGATCACCATTGAGGCCATGAAATCTGAAGTAGATGAGATTGCCCTGCAGGGGATAGAGTTCTGGTCAACAGTCTGTGATGAGGAAGTTGACCTAGGGATAGAACTCACTGAGGTTTGTCACGGTATTTTACTGTTCATTTCACTCACTGATCTGAAGTCAGCTGAATGGTTAATACTGTTTCAGTGTTACGTCAGTGATAGACTAACTGGTGTGCGTGGCTTCACTCTGCTGCCCGTTCTGGTCAGCTTGTGTTGGTGTGTGCACCATCAGTGCCTCTGAGAGTTGATACTGAGCCCATCGGTTCTTGTAGCTGATCATCATTCAGTGTCTTAGTTTTGATGCGCACAATCGCGATCAATAGTCACTAGCTGCCAGTTCTGGTCGCTATGTTGATCATGACAGAGTTAAACATAAACATTCCAACGTTTGTGTTTGTTCTGCTCGGTTCATTTGCATGAGTATATCATGCACTTACTTGTGGAATTTTGTTTATATGCAGGCAGAGGAGATGGGGCGAGCACCTGAACGAACAAGTTGTCACTATGCCAAGGGTGCCCTACAGTATCTAGTGCCACTGCTGACCAAAATTATGACTAAACAGGTAATGTTGTTTTCTGCCTCATGGTTCACCTCTCAGCACTGTGAAAATGTTGAGGCTTAATTCCCTTGTGGCACCAAAGTCCTTGTTTGATGGACTTAAAATAGCCGCATAATTGAATTGGTTCATTGCGATTTTAAGGAGAATGAGACTGAGGATGATGATGAATGGAATCCGTGTAAGGCTGCCGGTGTATCGCTGATGCTGCTCGCTACTTGCTGTGAAGATGACATCGTGCCGCATGTACTGCCGTTCGTCACAGAAAATATTACCTGCCCTGAGTGGAACAAGAGAGATGCTGCTATCATGGCATTCGGTTAGTTCGCTAAGTGCTTTAATTCGAGTCACAATACAGTGAGAAGGGTAGCTTGTCAGTGCTTTACTTTTGCGGTAACTGCCTACAAAGCTTACTTGCGTTGGGGCAATTTGATCGCTTGTTTCAATTTTCCCCCAGGATCTATTTTGGAAGGACCTGATCCCGATAAGATGAAGCCTGTGGTGGCTGAGGCTATGCCTAGTCTGATAGCACTGCTTCGTGATAACTCCCCGGCTGTTCGAGACACCGTGGCGTGGACTGTAGGACGCGTCTGTGAGCTACTGCCCGGTGCTGCTATCAATCCTATCTTCCTGTTGCCACTCGTGCGGAGCCTCCTTCTGGGGTTGGAAGATGTTCCCAGAGTTGCCGCTAATGTTGCCTGGGTGAGTCAGGGTTGAGTTAGTCTTCAGGAGAGTTGTATCGTAGTGTGGTAGGGAAATTTTCAGGTATGGGCGCGTTATTTTAAATAAGATGTAGACTGTAAATCTGTATATGTATGACATGTGTAAATTTTTTACAGGCATTTTCATCATTAGCCGAAGCAGCCTATGACACAGCAGATGTGATAGACGGAGCAGATGAACCAGAGACCTACATACTCAGTCAGTACTATGGAACTATTGTGGAGAAACTTTTGGCTACCACCGACAGAGCTGATGGTAATAACCTGTCTGTTAGCATATTCACCTACACCCCGAATTCACCAATTAAGCTGGCCTAGTGCGCAGGTGCCTCGAGCACACAGTTTCACCAGATTTTGTAAATATTTCCATGGCATACAGGACTAAAACACTGGCTTTAAGCATTTGAAACACTCACTGATCTGAAGTCAGCTGGATGGTCAGATACCGTCTCAGTGTTACGTCAGTGATAGACTAACTGGTGTGCATGACTTCACTCTGCTGCCCGTTCTGGTCAGCTTGTGTTGGTGTGTGCACCATCAGTGCCTCTGAGAGTTGATGCTGAACCCATCGGTTCCTGTAGCTGATCGCCATTCAGTGTCTTAGTTTTGAGACATACATGTCGTAAGTCTCCACACGCAGGTTGTTGGTAACATTTGTGATTTTACAGACTGCTTGTTGACTTACCCAGACAGTGTAAAGTACAGTAAAACTTGGATAACTCGAACTGCAGGGGACCACCAAAAAAGTTTGAGTTATGAAAAGTTTAAGTTTCTGAGTTATGCTCTTCTTTTGATTTAGGTATGTGGCCACTGTAGCGAGTCCATTTCACTCTAGTGTATTCCATTTCCTGGCTAAACATTCAAAAATTTGTGAGATTTTCTTCTCGTGAAAAAAAGAAGAATGAAGTTAGGCTCATTACACAAGAATGTAAACGCATCCACCCACAGAAAAGGTAATTTGACGGCCCTAACCCCGGTTTTCATCTGTTCGAGTTATGACCAAAAGTTTGAGATATGCTCAGAAAATTATCATTACCCAGGCATGGACCATGAAACTTGGGTTAAGTTAAGCAAGTTTTCGAGTTATCCGGGTTTCACTGTAGTATTATTACTGATGTTTTTTTCTGGTTCTTTTCATAGATTTTTGTACAGGTGACACCGAGGTCTAACCCAAGCTGGCTGTGTGATTGTATGCCATCACTCTTGCTTACTTACTTGCTTATGCTGCTGAATGACGTGTGCCACATAGCGTCTCCACAACAGACTCTCCCAACTTTTTCCAGTTGGTTCTGTTCTTCGCAGCAGCAGCAGCCTCTCCCCAGGATCTCAGTCCAGCTGATGCCATCTTTCTCAGAGTTGTTCTTCTCCACGTTTCCCTGGGACGTCCCCTCCTTCTGGTACCTTCGGGTGCCCAACCGAGACTAACATTTGTGATCTCTGCTGGTCTTCTCAAGACATGTCCCATGTATCGC
>Ga0224511_10002757_pt1 | contig 12100 bp, 2 predicted proteins | sample SF_May12_sed_USG_2_FD_169988 | JGI IMG/M metagenome (GOLD analysis project Ga0224511, IMG submission 169988) | Sediment microbial communities from San Francisco Bay, California, United States - SF_May12_sed_USGS_8_1 | ecosystem: Environmental > Aquatic > Marine > Sediment | place: USA... | reverse complement strand
TTAAATTTAATTTTGGAAATAAGTACCTTTATTTCATTATTCCATTAAATTAAAAGAATATGCTCAACAAACGATACGAATTTTAGTATCCATCATAAATAACATTCATAAGACTATTAGCTAATAATTATTTATGCGAGCTTACGTAATGCGTTGTCATTGTAGCGTTACAAATAAACATATAGATCTAGGGTGTTAACCTGAGATAAAAACAAAATAAGTACAAAAATGACAATGCACTATTAATACTAATCGACGCAAACCACTATTGGATGCCCGACTGAGAAGTATTTGCAATGAATCGTTAACAAATCACGATAAAATTTAAATATAATCGTGTTTTTTTAATTGTAATAAAATATAAATTTTGCATACGGATTTGATGATTTCATTCGGTTTTAGTTTATTTAATGTCGAATACATTCCTTATTTAATGTTTTAAACAAAATTAAAAAACAGAAACAGCTTAAATAATAAAACGTTATTAATTCAATAAAAAATATCTATTTATTGAACTCGTCTTTCAATCATATCAAGTAACCAAGCAATTACCTTTTATGTAAAACTATTTAACGTCTTTCAAAATCAAATCAATCCAGAAAAATTATTACATGCATGCATGTCTTAAACGTCTATGAGTGGTTCACATCCTACTCTTATAACAGTTAAACACCAACTGAGCCTTGGTCAGGTTCTACGTGTATGAAACGCAGTCTAATTATATAGAGGCCAAGACTTTGTGGTATAATTTACTTCATTTTAAATGAGGCGTTTTGTTCTAGTAGGTTGGAGTATAACAAACTTATGTATTGCTTGAGGCTGAATGTAAAATAAAGTTTGTTTTCCATTTACTGAACCAATTATAGAAGTCGACAGAACCAATCTTCTTAGGTAAATAAATTTGAGTATTGAAATAAGTGTCCTTTAGAAAATATAACATAAACTTTCTTCCTATTACCCACTCCTAAAACTTTTAAAGTAGGTTAAGGGAAAACAAAACATAACAAATACCTCACTAACGTTATTAACCCAATTAACAGCATACGAATGTCTAAAATAATTATCATTGGACATCATCCAAGCAGTTGATATTTGCTTTGTTATTTTAATTCTTTGATGTTTATGTTGAAAGAATGCACTGATGTAATAGAATAGAATGTAATGTAATGTTTTGTAAATTGGGTTAACGTATGTTCGCCACTGTTAAAACTATGTTCTTATATTTGAAATATTTTTAAATAAATGTATCTTTTATGTTTCACTACCAATAACAATATAAATAGGTACTGATCATTTCGAACCAATATCATAATTACTAATCATTTATTTAGAAGGCAGCTATAGCTAGTCTAAATATAGCAATTAAACGGTGAAGTTTCACAGAATATTTCCGTCTGTTGTAAAATGTATATTTAAAAATAAATTTTATTTCTAAAATTGATATTATAACAAATGTGTTAGAACAATATTTCCAGTGTTCTGAAACAGACCTTTTTAGCACTTGTATCCTAGTGTTCTTGTTTTCCTTTTATCATTATAACTTTTATCTTTGTGGTGGCAAAATAACCCGCTATTAATCGTTGCGAATTTGTACATGTTATTAGTATTTGCGGTATTCAAAACTAGCAACCTACTTCTAAAGCATAATAATTAGCCTTAGATCTTGGCATGTTTCCTTTTCGGTTAATTAATCACAGATTACAGTTTAATCCTGACACGATTTAATGTTTTATAAACTAAATAGGTTGCGGTGTACGACAGACAACTTTAATCGACAAGATTACGAACAAGTTTGGAAGTGTGCACGTTCCTTGTAGAAATACTTGCCAAACTTGTCAAACTGTTGTATTGAAGGCGAGATTAACTTCATATTAATCATATTTACGTGTCAGGAAATTGAACTTTAGCATTGTGCATTAGTTCTGGTTTTATGATAAATTAAGTTGCACTTGAAAATAAAACATCACACTGACTACACCAACTCAAAGATCGTAAATCGATGTGTTTACATGACACATCATAAAACATGCTTGAAGTAAATTGCATGATCGACATCTAAATGACATCAGATATCAACCAGTATAGCATATATGTATTTTAGGTATATATATTATATAAAATCCCATCGTAAAAAGAAACCCTTGTTTATATATTAAACGTTGTATTGATGTATTATATGTTATGTTACTAGGTGTTATGTGCACATATATTTTGTTCGACATCTTCACTTGCTTTATATCATTTAAAAAATTCAGTAAAGATTCTGCAATCTGTTTTCAATTAAAGATAAACAACAAATAATACAGCGTATTTTAGAGGTTTCTATTAAATAGTATGTGCTTACCTTTGTACTTTATTTCGTTTCGCTCTACCTACGCTGAATGAACGCAACTTATCAATGTTATCAGATGCGTCGGTGGTATTTATTACTTTAATGAAGCACTCCACGACACAACGCATACCGTATATGATTTATCAACTTGCTCATACATAGTTCAGTCACCGAAATTTTAATTTCGTATTTTAATTAATTTGATTTTAAAATAATAAACAGTGTCTGGAAGCACTAAGTGGCATTAACACGCGAACTAATACTACACACTTTGGAATAAAATGGCAATAGCTGTGCGGTAACATGACGCAAACAAGGGCGTTCAAGTGTCGTGTAGACAAACGTGTTAAATTGGAATAGTGGGAGTAATCTGGGTTGAATCCTTTCTGTCCGACTGTTCCGCCCTTCCGCCCTTGTGGCAATGCTGCCCACAATATGTCTCATATAGTATTAAGAAGGCGCATCCCAACAAGTTCATTTATTGTCTTTTGACAAAAAAAGACCATATTCATAAAGCATCCCAGGGGAAAAAACTGTAGGACGTTAAGGTAAAACTTTGCCACTGAATTATAAAAACAGAACATTACAATTTTTAATGATTATTGGAGGTTGCAGATCTAATTCTGTATAAATTTAAGTCTTATGTTAAAATAATCGAACAGACAAAGACAGGGGGGAGTTAGGGACATTTTACTTTGCGATAATAAAACACGACATGTATAACATACGTTGCAGTAATTTAATAAATTACATCTGATATCAAGTTATATGCTGCTTTATAATGAGCCCAGATCTATATTACATTGCCCAAAATTAAGCTTTGTACCTCAATGGTCATGGCAAAAATATGATTACTTTTGGAGTCAGGAAAGACATCTTTTTTAGCATTTTTAAATATAAAACTAGTCATGTTACAATATCGTAGCCAAGTGCGTTTAAACGTTGTATTACGTTTAACAACGTTAAATGCGTGGATTGAATTCATGCGTTTGCCTAATGAATTAGAATAAGTGGATGTAATGTTGAAATGTCAACCAAAGACTAACTGCTCCCTCACACGGGTCGATTGTGAGGCAATGTGAGGTAAAACATTACCATACTAACCATACTAACCGTAATAGCGCAATCATCAGGAAAAAAGTGTGCCGTCCCATGTGCGGCTCGAACCTCCGACCGTTGGATTCCCAGTCCTGTGCTCTCACGGCCGAGCCACTGCTGCTGCATTACTGCTGAGTAAAACGCGGTAATGTCTCAATTAATCTGGGAAAAAGGGAAAGTCCTAAAGAAACATAGTTTGCATTGGGAAATAGCAGCCTCGGTTTTATTGAAGCTTTCATCGGTAGTAATGAAAGATCCAATACAATTGACGCCCCTAGCGCAAAAAACAGACCTCAATTTTCAAATGTAAACAACAAACAATATATAATTACAGAGGACCCCAAAGAATATTATAACTACACAATGATGTCAAAACTCAAAACGTGTGCGGTAGACCTATACGTTATTATGGGGAAACGAGTTCAACGAGCGTGTTTATGTAAAAAGATGTAACCCCTACTTATGTAGATTAAAGTTATTCAGGAGATGTAACACAAAACCACTTGAAAATAGACGATATTATCTGCAAATAATTACTCAAAGAGGAAACAAGCCTCACGTATGGGTCGTTGAAATTAAAGAGCAGATGCTTTTAAGTTGTGACCCTCAACGAACCTGGAACTTGTTAAGAAAATGTATTGATATATGTGAAGTAAAATGTACATTTGCAAATGTGTATCATAAGTATTATTAAAATTATGCGCTAGATCTTTATAATTATGTATTAATTGTATGCTTTTCATTTGTAACTCATTTTACAAAATAAGTTGCTGGTATAACTACATTTCATTTATCTGTTGGTTTATTGTGTATACATTGCCGTTGGTGTTTCGTGATGGCAAAATTGAAACTGAATGCCACACGTGCGACGCAATTCTTACAATTATATTATTGGCATTTAAAATTACATGGTATTAATTAATACCAATTTAACAAACTGCTCGCTGGTGATGTTGAAATGTTAGTTATTGCCTAAAGCTCAACTATCGTTTGTGCCTATAAAGACAATGAGGTCAGAAGGGAATAAATAACAAGTTCACTCATTTAAAGACAGAGTCAATTAGTGAAACTGAGTTCGACGAGACTCTCTCTTATAGCGTTTGTCGTGTATATTGGTACTAATTGCTACTAATTTAACGGATGTTGTTCTGCAATATACTTCAATTATATTTCTTTCATGTCATAGTAATTAAGGACATGTAAAACACATTAATAAAGTTCGCGGTTAATGATCCACAACGGTTATAAACCATTCATATGGAGTAGCCAGTATCCCGGCAGGGAACTAAGAGATATTTAATGCAGTAAGTAATGCAAAAGCAGTTGATTTTTGCATTATAATGCAAACGGCAGAGAATTCATTTTGAGCTCTTAGTAATTATTTGCAAATCATAATCAACAGAAAATTTACCGGTATTTGCAAATCATAATCAACAGAAAATTTACTGGTTTCGCTCTGTTAGTGTTTACTCGTATAAATTTCCAAAAACAAAAAAGCGCATTTCTTGTAGTATCATTTGAAGCACTATTATAGCCTTTGGCCGGCTAAACCTGAGAAACATTAATATTGCTATCATCAAGCAAACCTGCGTAAAGAGTGTCAAAGCGGTCATCGTTAGGAATTGGTTTATGGTGCCAACATTACTGTGTTAATGTTACCTCATAAATATTTTGTCAGTCTTGGCATGTGTCCTGTTTTGCTTAGTTAAGCGCATATAACAATTGAGTCGTAACACGATTTAATGTTTCATGAATTATAAAGGTTGCAATATAAGAAAGCTAATTTAAATAGGCAAGATAACTTATGTCCTACAAGTTTGCAATTGTTCACGTCAGTTGTACGAATACTTGCCAAACCTGTCAGACTTTTGTATTTAAGACCAAGTTAACTTCATATTTGTTATGTTCACGTGTCAGAAAATTAAATGAATGTAGCATTGTGCTTTATTTCTTGACTTCCTGTTTAATGACTTATTAAGCTGCACTCAATCTGCAAGTTTTACATAAAAGATTATGATTGCACTGACGGCAAAAAACTCTATGGGCGCGAATTGATAGTTTAACATGACACATACATGCATTACATACTTCGCAGTAAAACTTGCTTTCTTTACATCTGATATCAAGCAGTACAATATATATATTATGTTATGTGCACTCATTTATCAAATACGTTTAATCCAATCGTAAAATCGAATTCATTTGTATATATTGAAGACCTATCTTTATTTATTTATTTATTTATTTATTTATTTATTTATTTATTTATTTATTTATTTATTTATTTATTTATTCATTCATTTATTTAGACAATCTTGTTTGACATCATTACTTGCTTCATATCATTTTGAAACGCAATAAACATATCTGCGATCGGTTCTTTTTATTGAAAAAGAAATAATAAAAAAAAATACAGAGCATATAACAAAGATTGTATTAAAGTGTCTACTGTATATAAGAGCTTTCGTTTGCAGCAAGTCGCTCTATCAACGCTGAATACATGTACCTCATCACAAATGCGTCGGTGGTATTTAATGCGGTATTATTGGTGCACTCCTTAAAAAAGATAATAGTGTAAAAACGCATATCGCATTTTATAGATCATCATGTTTATACCTTATTTATACATTATTTATGCAACAAAGAATTGAAACAAGATCAGTCAGTTTAAAACTATTTTAAGTGTCCTATCTTTTAGTACTAAGATACATTAAAGGAGTACCATTTCTAATATCTATGGAATAAAAACGGAAAATAATGTAAAGAAGAAACATAAGTTGTAGAGATGTTTAAAGAAAGGTGCTGCAGACAAATTAGTATTACTTAGAACTGAGAAGGAAGTAAAAGCTTAAGCTTCCTTCTCAATTCTAAGTAATAGATTGTCTTTTCCATTTATCACATAGGTTACCGTTAAAACTTGATATCAATTTGTATTTATGTATTGTGCAACATGTATTATAATTGCATTGCATATTTGTCTTATAAATATTGGTAAAACTATTAAACTGCTAGCCCGTGAGGTTAAAATTAAAAATGTCACTTAACGCCCAACTGTCTTTAGTGCCCATGAAAGCAATGTGATGAGGAAACAACCGTTTAAAGCAAATCAAGACTGAGTCTATTAGGGAAAACGAGTTCAACGAGTCTCTCTAAATAGCGTTTGACGCCTATTTTGGTACGCTGCTAATTTAACGGATGTTGTTCAGCTATGTACTTCAATTTTTCCTCCAGATAAAAAGTAATTAAGGAAATGTAAAACAAATTCACTAAGTTGGAAAGTAAAGATCGCGTATAATTATCCACAGCGGTTACTAACCACACACGTCGCATTGCCAGTGCCCGTCAGGGGGGGGGGGCATATTAAATTACGCGCAGAGAGGTCATAATCCTTGTCTAGAGTTTGCGCATGCAACGACTTACAGTAGTTATAAAACATAAATTAACAGTAACGAAACTTAAAGATACAGCCAGAATCTTTCGGTGAGAATTGTTAACATCTTACATTTTAACCATATTTAAGCAGTGAACCCTACTCCCGTAAATATGAGAAACTGCCAAACGTAGTAATCAATGCATGTTGAAATATTACAGATTTTGTTTTAATATTTGGCCTGCAAATTCAACATTTTTTAATGTAGAGCGGTCACATGAGCAAACGCTCAACTGCAGCTCGGTTATCGTACACAGTTGATGTCTTTAGATGTCGATGCGTAGCATGTGTATGAAGTTTGAATGTAAAGGCTTAAGGGATATATCAGATATTATATTTTATAGTAACAAAACACATTTAAATTGAAAAATATCCTACTTGCAAAAAAGCATATCTGAGTAAACAAACTTGGCAGGAGTCCTCAGATATTGTTGCTTTGTAAATGTAAAAAGTTTAAATGTACGAGCATTATTTTGTAGTCTTAAAAACATATTTTATGAAACTTCTTACCCAATAATTTAAAGTCAAATTCAAGTCAGAGTTACCATACTTGATAGAATTCCTCCGACATTGATGGTTTAAATGTAAACACGTTTGTAGTTCATGCAAAATAACATTTCATTATTTCCTGAAGTGTGACCATTAGATATACCACTAATATTGTACATGTATAGAAAATGTCAAATTATATAAACCTTCTTAACCAAGCAACGACGCCGACACTGATAAAAATTTGACCAGAATTGTTCCATATATTCTTCGAATAGTCGACCAAATACAGCGCTTTTATAACTGTTAGTACGGTGATCAAGATTTCTACTTCAAAGACAAACTGTTGTTCTTGTACGTGCATGTTCAATTCGATGAAAAAACTTTTCCCACGTTAAATTTTCGACCTGAACAAATGATAGTGTTCTCACAATGATAATGTTCAAAACAATTCCAGTGATACGTTAAGATTAATTTGGCAATTATATCCATCTTAAAAATAACATTGATGTAGGTTGTAATCACTTGTTATCATCTTCAAAAGTGGTGTAATTCACAACAAAACGTTTTTCACATGGTTTGAACGATTTCGATTGTTTTGCGTTAACTACGTTATTCTTTTAGAATTTGTTGTTGTTTTGTATTTTGTTTTAATGTAATGTGTCGCGCGGATAAGTTGCGTTGGTGAAGGGAAGCCTCTTCCCACGGCGGAATAAATGAGGTTGGCCTCCGGCGATGCCGCCATACTTGTGTATTGGTCTGTTCGCACCCTGTTTGTACCATATCGCTGAATGACCTGTGGTAGATGGCACTTGCTGGGATAGGTATACGAACAAAACAAACAAAATACAAGCAAACAAATCAAATTTTATTCAAAACAAATTTAAATAATTGAAATTTTAAAAAAAAGTCATAATGCTAATTACTTAACGTTTTCTTAAGTTTGTGAATTTCAAAATGAAAACAATAAATATTATTAAAGTTGGAAAAAGTACGGCACTCGAAAACTACTTTTTATGTGGTATACGTATCATTTATTCCCTTTTTCTTTGCAATCGAGTTCCATTGGATCTGCTTTTGCTGTAGGACAGAGTTATTTTTTCTGTGACAAATAGCACTCCTATTGAGGTTTCCGACATCACATAATTATTTGTATATGAAATATGTGCATGTAACAACTTGAAAATGTCTAATATTAAGCTAAAATTATGATAACAAAAAAATACAATTAATGTAAGAGTGTTGATACATGTAAATTATTTCTAATAGACCTATCTATCGGTATCTGTTTTTTGCATTGAAGTTGATAGTGATAGTATTTCGACCACAAGTATTTTTTTGCTTTTCTTGTTTCCCTTCTTGATTTCCTGTAATGACCGCAAAACATATTAAAAGCGGGAGGATATATTCCGATGGCGTTCCTTTTATAGAAACTACTTGACACAAATGGCATACAAGTTGACTGCCCTGATAAGAACCATGCAAGTATAAATTATGGAATTCTCCACAACCTTAAACTAAACCCATTGCCATTTGACACTAAACTTACACTAAAACCACCTAATACTACAAGTGTGCTTATAGTCACATCATGATAAAAATAGTGTCCTGTCATTAAGTATGTGCAGGAAGGACATGCATAAATTCTGCCCTATGAGTAGCGCATTCTTCAGTTTTGCTGATGTCTTAAAAACACTTGAACCGCCTAATGCTACAAGTGTGCTTCAAGTCACATCATGATAAAATAACGTCTTTGTTATAAGTATTTGCCGGAGACATTTCAGAAGGACATGCATAAATTCTGCCCTACGAGAAAGTGTTCAAATCTGTTTTGCTGATTTCATAGATAATAAATAACCAGCCGGTTCGATTTATTTTCTTCAATAAATCAACAACAACATACGCCGATGATAATTTAGATATGTTAGAACAAATGATTTCAAATGCATAAAATCAGTTAACTTGTTTGTAATAACAAAGATTTTCTTTCAATATTTATGTTCCAAAATAAAGAAAAAACTCTGTAATTATTGACGACAACAACAACAACAACAACAACAACAACAACAAAAACAACAACAACAACAACAACAACAACAACAACAACAACAACAACAACAACAACAACAAAAACAACAACAACAACAAAAATTAACTAAAGAGAAATACGTATGTCGGGTAAAAAGGAATAGCTACATATAAGAAGTAGCCAATTGGAGCAGTTTTTGAATGTTAATTGCGAAATGCCCTTTCTTAATCATGCAGGTTACTGACAATAACCATTTTATCGCAGAGTGTTATGAGTAACACCACCTCTCTTTAACTTTAAGATATCTAAATACAACAGATTCAAACCAACTGATAGTTTACATTGATAGATTCATTAAATGACAAGTTAAGTATTTATACACAGTAGTGTTTTGATTCTGTTGTAATTCAATAACAAGCTCGTGTAACTAATAGACAATTACTTCGTTTTAACAATTACAAACCATATGATATACAGACGTGAAGTTCAGAAACCCTACATTTACATGAGTAAGACGGTTCTATTAGACGTCCTTGATATTCATGTAAGCAATTTAGAATTTCCTTTGAAAAACAGTTGAGTTTAAATTGTTAAACATGATCATTTGATTATCTAAATATCAGTACATATTTCATTCCACGTGTACTTTTACCAATTCTTTTTTATCATTGTTGATACCAAGTGCATGTTAAAAAGCCGTGCATAACCGTTCCAGTGGTTGCAACATGAAACGTTTCTGATTGAAACATACACCAACACTACAAACACCAGTTGATACGATCGTGTTATTCAGCATTGTTGTTAAATACACGTTTAAACGATTCTTTGTTGTTGTAATTCAATACCATTGTTTCGGGATTTTCACATACGTCTTAATTTGCTTCGAAAGGCACACTATTACAATTTCAACATACATATAGCAAAGTTAGCAAACCGTTGTCTACATTTTTGTGTATTAGGAAGACACCAGTTTGAAGTTGATTTTTGGGGGTTGCACACAGACCCCCTCTGCGAACTAGACTAAAAGGGTTTACTTAAGCAATTAGTTTAACAGTTGCTTGAATTATTGTTTTTGCCCTAACGTCAGTATGCCTGTCTGTCCGCCGTCACACTTCGTTTCCGTTCAGTATCTTAGGCCAACATTTTTATAGTTTTTATTTACGGGAGCGCCGACCCTAATATCTGGCGAAATGAAATAAAAATAAAAGAAGCAAAATTTTCTTTTATTTTTCTTCTCTCCGCCGACTTGATGAATTCCCTCCCTTGAAAAATAAAAATACCCGCGATCTGTCAGAAAACTATTTTCGAGATATTCCGGTTTCATGGGTGAAAGTTTTTTGTGAATCGCGTAAATCCGTTGAGATGTCAGAGGAGGGTGCAGGGGGTACAGGCCTTCACCCGCCCCCGACTCTGTTCAAAGATCGTCCAATTCTACAACTTCTTGATGTTGGTAATTAATCCAGACGCTTGTTTTGTAGACGCTTGCTGATGATTATGCAATGTCAATATGTAAAAGCGCGTTTTATTGGTTGGTTATTTATTGCATGCCCAATGAAAACGATCGATCGTCGTGACGTCACAGCTATTGGAAGTGTTTACTTTAAAATAAAATTGTCTGGCGTCCAAAGCTATGCGGTTCCATTAATTTCGGATATTTAATCATCGTTTGTGACAGTCTTAAGAGCAGGTAGAATATAATTCGATTGAGCAAACTGCTTTTCGTTATATCACAAGATAATCTGTCTTGGAATTTGCATAACACGGTGGATGAATATGCGTACCTATTAAAGTTCGTACCAAATGAGACCTCGGCAAGATTTGTTCAATTTCATTTAGAAAATTTTTTAATGTGATTTATTCACATAAATATGTGAATTTATTACAAATCATCATCAAAAACACTCAAAATGAAAAGGTAAGATGTGTTTAAATGATGAGTTTAATGATTTTTTAGTCAGTTAGTGTATGATATTGTTATTATTGTTTGGAAGGTTGTTAAGATTCATTGTTGGATTATACATTGTATTTTACTGGTGTTTGGTGACAGCCTTTTACTGAACATGTAAATAATAAATCTTTGAATTTTTCAGTTGAATAAAATCGTACTTTACAGCCTTTAAGTTTAGCTCAAAAAATAATAATACTTGTTAAAAGTTAATCATTTAACCTTAGAAACCAGGTCGGATGCACACTTCTGAAAGCATTTCAGACCTTTCAATTTGCTAAAATGCAGGAGCTTTCGGGGGCCTCTGGCCAATTAATTCTGAATAAAATATAGGAAAATGTAAAATACAATGACACCTATCCAATACAATAGTAAATAATATAATACTGGTACCATCGCTGACTTAAAATTTGTGATTTATTAAGCAAGACTATGACATTCGAGAAGAAAATTATTTACGTGAAAAGTATTGCCTTCTATGACAAGTAATTTTCTGATGTTAAACAATAGAAAATTATAGGTTTGCATGAATAATTGTTGTGGTTTTAAAGTAAAAAGTATGAACTCTGAATTTCTTTTTCAGTATCTTATTAATGCGCGTGATGTTTATATTTGTTTACCAGACACGATGCTTACCACCAATATGCTAATATGATCCCGGCCTGCCACTTACCGTGACTAATTGGCGCGTTTGTACCTTCTGGAATCACTGGACAATCGCAAATGACAATCAGGCTGCCAACATTCTTAATCACCTGTCAAAACATGTTTATAACT
>Ga0224511_10002756_pt1 | contig 12101 bp, 6 predicted proteins | sample SF_May12_sed_USG_2_FD_169988 | JGI IMG/M metagenome (GOLD analysis project Ga0224511, IMG submission 169988) | Sediment microbial communities from San Francisco Bay, California, United States - SF_May12_sed_USGS_8_1 | ecosystem: Environmental > Aquatic > Marine > Sediment | place: USA... | reverse complement strand
GATCGTCGTATTGATCTAGTGACTCAGTGACAATCTTGTAAACTCGCTTTTTCATTGATATTTTGTGTTTATCTTTAAGCCTCATTTAAGCTACATGCATGTTATAATAGCCAAAATGATCGCACCATGAAAGGAAATGGTAAGATAAACTATCATAAGACTTGGATTGTACCATATTCAATGTACCTTATTTATTATTGCTAGGCTGTTGTGTAAATTTACATTAACATACATTCGGTTTTGTGAAATATTGTATATATATTCAAACTGGAAATAACTGGAAAAAACAACAACAGAAAACTGAAAAAATGATCGCACGTTCATGCACCTGAGTACCTGAGTAAAAATGCTTACGAGAATAATGAATATATGCAATATATCGTCTAATAAGAATACGTTCAACAATGTCCCATGGGGCCGCCCCGCCGTAACGTTCTGGTCAGCGTTCTATCAGACGTTCGAGTAAACGTTGGTAGTCGCCCATAGTTGCTGTACCAGTACGTCACGGTGTGACGCCCTCGTGATGATACAGATGTACCATCTGGCTACGGCTCTGGAATAACAGCACAACTCGTGGTGCAATGAGTTGCATTGAACCAAAGCACGTCTGGAAAACAAATCTTGTATCAAAAACTCATTGGACCCCTAATCAGAAACCCTGATTGCACATGTCCATCGGCATGTATTCTCAATTAAGGTTAGGTGCTCACTTATAACGTAAAATACAGGCCGTCTTTAAAAGAGGATAACGCCACACCAAAACAAATAAATAAATACTATTTGCGTGAAACTAATTATTTTAATATATCATGTCGATGTTTTATCTAAAAGAAAAGAACAATTGCATTCCAAACAGCCTTCACCTTACAGGGGTCGAAATACGCATCTGGACAATCGACATTGCCTGAAAGAACAACAACTTCGAAACCGCGACACCCATCCGATAACTAGAACAAGAACCTTCGTGTAAACGTCTAAATTGCGCAATAGTAATCAAGGACCCAAAACAACACAATACGACGGCATTACGGTTTAAGTATACCTCCAAAAACCATAATAAACAATGTAAGTGATGATGTAGGAAACGTTCACACAATTTAAAGCATGGCAACCAACGCTTCCGTTTTTGAGCACATGTAGTTAGACGAGAACACCTCTGACCCATTGATTGACTTTAAATTGGTTAATCAACTCATTAATTGACACCCAGATTTCGAGAATTATTCACCTCAAAATGACATTCAGTTCGGTGTAATACATATCGTATAGGCAGCTACACATGTCAGTACCTTTGGTGTAAGTTTCCCAAGACGCCAGAAACGTCTTGCAAGGGCATAAAACTCCGTCAAGTCATGAAACCAGCCGTCAGACCACCAGACTAGTTCATTCTTTAAGCAACTGCAGTAAAGCGTATAATTCAATTTGCGATTCTGCATGCAACTGCGTGTTTGAGACAAAGCCATCTTTGCACTTAAAAATTATGACACCTGGTATCAGGGTTTTGGTTACAACATAGTTAACAATCGTTTTCCGCTTGGGTACTTGTACTGTACCAAAGTTAGATTGATTGTTTGATTGTCAACTTAAATTATGCATTCTATAATAAAAGTTCATATTTTATTATTGTTAATTTACTTATTACTTATTAAGACATAACTTGACAACAACGGCACGACTTCGTGAAAGAGTTCTTATAACGTTAATGAATTTGCGCAAACCTTTGTACAATTAGTTGCCTGTAAATACAAAAAGACAATCCATTATCGCCTCGAACAAATGGATTGCATAATGGTAATTCTAATCGATTACTTTCTAGTGATTATCACAGGCTGCACGAGAACTTCAGAGTACCTAACACAGGGAAATGCCAAAACTTGCATCCACCGAAGATTGACGTGGGCTTTACGGAAGCTTTGCTATCTTTACTATAAATATTGTGAGATATAATCTTGAGAAAGCATTGCACTTTTGACAAAACATCTGTGAAAGCACGCCCCTCGTGATGGCCCGACGCCATAATAGCCGAATTCAAAGCCCATTACGCTGTTAAAAAAACTAGATTCTGTGCATGGACAAGACCTACATTAAAGCAATTTGTATTTTGGGTAAAATCACACATTTTCCCTGTACTCCCTGGGGCTATCAACTTTTTCTGTCTTCAAATACAGATACAGAAGGAGTTTGTTTATGGTAATCTAAATACTTGTGGTTTGTAATTATACACCTTAAACGTTGAAAGTGACCAAAATGGAAGTACGATGAATCATTCGTATTACAAAGAACATTTCACCCTCAGGTCTGGTAAAGATGATTAAGATGTTTCGATAATTGACTTACGTTAAATGACCATTTAGTGCATCAGATAAAGACCAATGTGTCTCGCCAAAGGAAAACATTGCTTGCACACACAATTATATGAGATTAAAAAACTAAATAAGTAATGTTACAATTAAACACAATAATAAATAACATTTACTCAATACCTCAAAATTCAAATTAACTTGAACGTTATATATAGTATATTATAAAACATTTTAAATGTTATAGATATATACCGTTAAGAATAGATATAATTATAGTTGTGTCGTAATCTTACTATTGATAACAAACAAATTATGATAATAATGATAATAAACTCACCATGCAATAAGTAGCATAGGAAAGCTAAGAAAGAATACCACATAGGAAAGAATATAAGTTATCAGTAAATAATTATAAATTTGACAATTTACATACATGTGATTCAGCAATTTAAACGTATGCACATGTAGATTGATAATATATAGACAGTAACAACGAATATATGTAGAACTTAACTCACCAAATGCAGAATTATATAGAGTCCTGGGGTAATCCATCGAAAATCCATTTTAATAAGAATTCTCCAAATTCCTGGCACCGAATTTGAATATCGTCTTAAGATCTTGTATGCCCTTTACCAGAAAACACAACAAAGTGAAATCAATATTAAGAAAAGGATCGTCACTTTCTTAACGCATCGGAACAACTGTCGTCTGAAACGGCGATACTTTGTCGTCTGCTTGTACGGTGGTGACCTAACAATGTCATCAGAGATGCTCCTGTCTCTGGAGTCCCTAGTGCCCAATTTCTTCGTTTCAACACAGATCACACTTGATGAGTTAATGAAAACTGTCCAGTTAGTATCACAAACGCTGTCCAGAGCATGCAGACGACTTTTCCCAGCGTTCCATTCATAAAAATTCAGCCCGCTCTCGTCTGCTTGCGTGCGATAGACTGCTTTCCAATACAATCGTACGATCACAATTCTCAACGTTTAGTGGTCAGAAATCACCAGTTCGAATACATTACTCTCAGCGTTTTCTCCTTTATAAATAATGAATGATATTAATACGATATAATTGCACTATCCCGCTCACAGATTATCTTCTTTCTTTTTTAAACCACCAAACTGCTTTTGTAAGAGTTGAGTTAACCACGTTGCTAATTTCAATATAAAACGGATTAAATGAACATTTCTATAAACCTAACATGAGCATGATATAATGACACGTTTTTTATTATCTAACTTTCGAATTGAAATGAAATCCGCTGGTTTTAAACACGTTTTAAGCGTACCCGATCATAATGATATTTGTACAATGCTCATAAAACACATAATCTAAACACTTGAAAGTGAATATTTTTCCAATAGTGACTCCACGTTTAAGCAAAAACGTAGAACAAGTACTAAGCTATACATGTATATGATCCTCTAAAACAATAAACACAACCTTCGTTACAGTCATACTGGATAGTGTATGCCAGTCCTAAATAATACCCTTAAAGTTTAAGAAATGAAATACGTGTAGTTATATATCTTGAGTTCTTTATCGCGATTATTGCTTAATAAGTTTTAATGTGTCATACATAAATTACAAGAGTTTAACATCAGACGATTCCGTGCTTTAATTGACGCAAAAACATCAATGATTTCATGAATTGCAGTTAAAATGCGCAATAGAGTCCAAATTATTATCATTATATTTTGTATTTTATAACATACTCATACTAGTAATACGAGCCAAACATTCTCCGTGTGCATTTTCACGAGAGCTTAAAATAAATTGATCTAAAATTTCTATTATCAATAAAAAAAATTAAATGTAAAAATTATTGTATCACTTAATTGTATTATAAGTTACATTTTCCTTCGAGAATCAATTGCACAATTGACCTACGAATTTTGCCGGATGCGTATTTAACGAAATGCAACTTGATCATGTTTAAACATAAGTGATGCCATAACGTGTTTTACGCTTTAAACGCAATAAACATGTTTCCTTTATTATGATTTAAGGTTATTTAAACAACCAAAAAGTGAAATAAAAAGCATTGTTTGCCAGTTCATATGGCAAAGATAACTCTTACTGTTGAAGATAAGTGTGCGTAAAGAGTGGCTTCCCTTGTTGATATTTTAAGCCTGGTTTTGTATTACGACAAGGACTATCTAAATCGACATTATTGTGATTATTTTGTTCGTACAACGGAGTAGAAGAGAAAATTTACTGCGACACTGAAGGTCACCATTTGCAGTCGAGAAAGGAAAGTGGAAAATTATTGTTTTGTATGTCGTTTATCCCAGTGATAAACTGATATTGTATGTAATCATAATTAACACTCGCTTATAAGCTCAACTAGTCATACCATGGGCTCCAGAGGTAAAGGCAACAACTTCGCAGCATGTGACCTGGATGCCTTCTCAGACATTCTACAACAAAAGCTCAACGAGAAGCTGGACGTCAAGTTTGAAAGTTTACATGATGCGATAAACAAGTTGGCAACAAAAGATGAAGTATAGCGTTTGAAGAGTTCCGTTCGAACCAACAGGTGAATGTGATAAATTAGAACAATACACTAGAAGGGAAAACTGTCGTATACATAACTTCAGTGTGGCATCAGATACGGACCTTTCAGAACTAAACAGGTTGTTGATCTCTAATTATCTCTCAGACCTGGCAGCCAATGAAGGCAGTACAGAAACTCGGGTTAACGCGGATACTGCTTGGCAGTCTAAACCATTCAGCTCTTCTGACATTAGCGTTTGTCACCCGGTTAAACCTAAGCATGGCTCGAAACAACAAATCATTGTACGGTTTGTTTTGCGGAATAAGCTGTACGAAGTTTTCCGTTTCAAGAAGTACCTGGAGTCATCCCCTAGGTATAAGGGAGTATTCATCACGGATGATCTTACCCCATTGAGAATGAAGCTGTTTGTCATTGTAAAAAAAGACGGTGCAACTAGTAACGTGTTCACTCGTGACGGAATAACTCACTGCACATTTAAAGGCAAACACGTCTTGGTATCCTCGCCAGATGACCTCTTCCAGCTGGACATAGATGTTGACTTTGCTTGGTCTCAAAGAGCTCAAATAGTAAGCTGAGGAGAATGAGACTTTGCAAGAACCTTTAGACTGTTCGTTTTCATTTTGTCATCCATCTTGTGTAAATTCGTTTTCATTGGATGATGAACCTTTTGTTGATGATTCATTGTCTTTATTGTTTAATAGTAATTCTTCTTGTCATATTAACACTTTGTAAACTGACCACAGTTATCATGTTGATAGCTAAAATTTACTTTTAAAATTGGCATATGTTAATTTTTGTGGAATTACCTCAAAGTTAAGAAACCCGGATTTTGTTTTTTGTATTCAGAACTATGATACTGTACATTTTCCCGAAACAAAGTTAGATTGCTTTGATGATGTTATTGTAGATGGGTATGCTTTTATGGGTACAAATCGTGATGTATTCAAGAATAGGTCAGGTGGTGTAGGTATATACTGATTAAGAATAATTTACTTTATATCATTCATGTTTTAGACAACAGCTGCGAAAATTGTTTTTGGTACAAATTAAAAAACTCAAACTATATTTTTGCAGTAGTATATATACCTCCTGAAAGTTCGAGATATGGTAATCTAGAGATCTTTGACAAGATTGAAAATGATATTATAGATATTAATTCACAATTTGAAAATGCATCTTTTGCAATTTTTGGTGATTTCAATGCAAAAACATTGTTTTTAATGAATTTGTAGCCGAAAGGACATTTGATGCCATTACTGTGGAGGATTTGTCGCTAAGTAATTTGGTAAATCTTGGTTTACCGTTAGCACGATTTTCTTAAGATAGCAATAATGTGAATAACTATGGTCGTAGACTGTTAGAATTATGCAAATCAACAGGGATACTTACAGCTAATGGTAGATGTGGCAAAGATATTTATATTGGGAAAAATACACGTAAAGATATAAGCTTATTAGATTATTTAATGTTGTCACAACATAGTTTTTCCAATATTCAGTGTTTTGAAGTTCATGACTTTGATCCTATATTGTCTAATATGCACAGTTGCTTAACTGCTGATTTTTTCCATAAAGGACCCTACTGTCAACGAGTTTCATGGTCGAAATGATAATAACATTGATATAGATAGTGATATTATTGAAAACAACTATAAAAAGCCTACCTGGGATAGCTCTGTTAAACAGCAGTTCATAGATAACTTGGATCAAGTTGTTATTGAAGAGTTCAATACTGAGTTTGCTAGAATACATCATTATAACAGCTATGATATTGCTTATATTAATGATATTACTAGAAAGGTGTCTGATATTTTGATCAATGCCGCTGACAATTGTCAATTAATAAGTGATGTAAAAAAACAAACCACCTAAGAATAGCTGTAATAATGATGGTTTCTCAAAATCTAAATCGGAACTTCGTAAAAACAGAAAATGGTTTTATGATGACTGCTTAAATTCAAGAATAAAGTATTTGTCAAGTAAAAACATCATAGAAGGGTTTAAACGCACGATAGTTATATCATAATGATGTCAGATAGTAAAGCATATAAAAGATTAACAGGAAACTCAGATTATATCAAAAGGATGTTAATAAAAAACTGTCTAACCTGAGGTCTTCTGATCTAAAAGCATTTTGGGGTTATTAAATAAGTATAGCAATAAAGGTAAAGATACTTGTTGTAAAATTTATAAGGACACTTTTTTTGAACATTTTGTCAAGTTAAATGAAGCTGGAACTGATGTAGATGATAACTATCAAGACAATATTGATTTCGAACATTCGAGTAACAATAATACTTTTCTAAGTGCTAATTTAACTATCGGTGAAGTACAGAAAATCGTAAAAAAGCTAAAAAAACAATAAGAGTCCATCTTTGTTTGACAATATATTAAATGAATATCTAAAAATGCTAATGAATCTTTTCTGTAATTAGTTTGTAAATTGTTCAATATTATTCTTGATTCAGGTATATTTCCCGATGTGTGGAGTCAGGGCATCATCTTTCCAATTTATAAGAATAAAGGAGACAAAGGTGACCCAAATAATTATAGGGTTATAACTATTCTCGGCTGTATGGGTAAATTATTTACAAACATTCTAAATGAACGTTTAAATACTTACTTAGAAAATTGTAATTTATTGAATGAAGAACAAGCTGGTTTTCGAAAAAAATATGGAACTATACGTAGATTATGTTTTTTCTCTAAAGCTGCTAATTGACTTTTACTTAAAATCAAAGAAAAAAACTTTTCTGTGCTTTTGTAGACTATAGAAAGGCATTCGGCCTTTTAATCGATTGCATTTATGATCATTTATGGCGTAAATTACTGTCACATAATATTGATGGTTGTTTAAAAGTTATAAACAATATGTACGATAAGGCAAAATCTTGTGTTAAAGTAAATAACGTTTTAACTGATTTTTTTCAGTAGTTTTTTCAGTAGTTTTTTTGCAGTAGTATATATACCTCCTGAAAGTTCGAGATATGGTAACCTAGAGATCTTAAACATTCTGAATGAACGTTTAAATACTTAAACGCAGGATATTTAACTGATATTTAACAGGTAAATTTTAACTGATTTTTTCAGTAGTTATACTGGAGTTCGTCAACGCGCCCGTATCAATTCTACTTTCGTTTTCCTTGTTTTGAGGCGCTATATCCTGTGGACGAGTGATTATACACCGTATTTGAACGCAGTAAAGTTACGGTCACAACCCGCCGTGCGTTTTTTTGTCCATGGGAGTGTTCTGGAGGCCACGTTTGCGGCGTTTTTCTGAACACTTTGGTAGGACGTGGCAAGAGAAGAGAGAAAGCACATCACACTCACTGGTGTGAGTACGTGTCTCGCACGCCACGTCTAGGGATTAGCGGTTGCACGTATTGCACGTTGTGTAGGTGGTAAGTGGTACGTGCTGACAACGTGCTTACAACGTAATATATCCGTGTGATTGCCATGTTAACGTACGAAGCCAGCACTTACACGCGCCGGTGCTCGTGCCCGTTGTAAGTGCGTGCAAATGCGGTGAACGTGAGTTAATTTCGGCCGCTGTTCGGTGTGGGTGTGGGTCAGTGCGCACACAGATCATTGTAAGTGCTAAGCACGTATGGTGTTCTTACTCGCTCGCCGTGCAAGTGCGATGAACGTGAGTTAATCTCGGCCGCTGTTCGGTGTTGGTCAGTACGCACACCGTGCTTTGTAATAGACATCACACACTTGCAAGTACGGCCGGTGGTGACCGTGGCTTAACGTATTACACGCCTGATTGCCCAACGTTTAGAATCCAAAAAATGAAATACGAAAATTGAAATAAAAAAAAGGGTCATCCGTCTGCGACCACCTTATGTTGACCTCGTTCTGCTTACCAAGCATCAAACTAATAAAAGACACATATGGCAACGACAATAACAATTGATCTGTTTGTTTTGTCGTCCACAGTAATCAAATAAATGCAAGTTAAAATGCACCAATTCACCAACTGCTATTTCGTCCTTTTATTTTTTATTTTGTATGTTTAAAGTGCTAAACGTCAAACTGGGTCATAGATCTTTTTAAGGTCCGCAAAGAGTAATTGTTTCGTGTCATGGACGTTATTTGGCATGTTCCGCAATTATTTGATAAGGTATTTTAATAATAAGAAATATAACAATGTTGGCGACCAATTCATGTTTGCCGCAGACTATAAATTGTTTATTTAACTCCCCGTGTTGAATTCTAATCCTGACGTAAAATGTAAATCAACCTATGAAGAGGCCGGTGCCGTTTGTTGATTAAGAATTTAACTTAACACTTCCTTAACGGTTACTTTTAAATATTGCCGCGGAGTTATAAGTTTTTCAGTTGTTAATGTTCTGCACGCTTCGCAAGAATTACAGTCATAAAAACTTTATAGTTAAACATTTATAAATAAAATAAAGTAATTCATATGAGGCATGGGTCAACACGTCTACATTGTTATGTCACTCGTGCTTTTGGCAACAGGTTCATATTGTCATGAAAATGAAACGTTCACCCGTTTTGAGAGACTTTTTGTGATGGTTTCTGGAACTGAAATAGATCACAATATGACCCGGTGCGGCCATCCTCTCCGGTGTCTGTCACTGTGTTCGAGCGCTGATGGCTGCGACGCTGTGGAGTTTAACGACAACACACATCAATGCAAGCTACTTTCGAATTCTACTGTTATGCAGAGCGCTTCTGAAAATGCGACACTCATCTTTAGAAAGGTATGTGTTTGGGTATATCAAATTACAATTATTGCCACTGTTTAATGCAATATTATTTCAGCTTTAAATAAATAGAACAAACATTTTGTAGAATAAAATTACTTCTTGGTATTTCCAAAACAGATGATGAGGATATTTCAACGATAGTTGGTAAATCATACGTTTATAAACCGTAGGTACTTACCGGATGTCCGCAAGGTTGGATCAGCTTTGGTCAATCGTGCTACTGGTTCTCAAATGATAAACAACAATGGGAAAATGCCCGTGCTGACTGTCAGAGCCGTAAAAGTGATCTGGTGATAGTGAAATCCCTTGCTGAGCACGACTTTATTATCGACAACAGACCAGTGCCAAACGATTTCATTTGGATAGGGGCGAGACGTAACTCCACTGACCCCACAATCTGGCGATGGGTTAGCGGTGAGGTTCTGTCGTTCGCACAGTGGGCACCAAACGAGCCAGGGACAAAGAATGTACAGGAGGAGTGTGTTGCCATCTACGGAATTACAAACGGTCGGCACCATAACTGGGACGACTATTTGTGCAATAGGAGTCACAGATACGCATGTCAAAGGAAATAAAGTTAAAAGACAGTCAAAATAACACCAGACCTAACGTCAAATAATTGTTTATGGTTTTAACAAAGTTAGTGTTATAGTAAAGTCCGCTTTTAAGGAACCCACTTATAAGGATCTTCCGGTTATAAGGAACTAATTTTTTAATTCCCTAATATTTATCAAAGAACTAGTTCATGAGGACATGATTTTCATGATCCAAATGCATTCCTTGTATTGGATTTTACTGTATTATATTATGGCTGTTTTTCATAAATGGAGAACTTTTTTCGGCGTAGCGGTCTAAGCTCACTTTTAACCTGCATTTCTGTATAATGACGTCTGTTTGGGATTTCAGAAATCCACCATTGTATTGGATGCTTTCATAAGCACTGAAAATGACGTGTGAGAAAACGGACAAAATCCCGTTTTCGATTGGATGAACCGGATACGCGCGAAAAAAATGCCACACTATTGTAATGCAAGTGTTTTACGAAATTTTGCTTTGTTTGTAGATTAAATTTTGGGGGCATTGCTTTCTAAAGTGTTTTTATATTGAAACAATTAACAGTTACGTGTCAAACAAAATATTTTATGGATTAAATGAATTACGTCTCCAGATGTGAACCGGTTTATAGTAAAATGTCTAATATATTACCCAATTATTATTAGGTTAGCCTCACTACGTCCAGATTTCGGGGTTTACATTTTGATGAGTCATAACTCCACATATATTTATTATCCGCAGAGTTATTCCTACGTCGTAACTTTTAAGAATAAATTGATATTTTTTTCCTTGTTGCAATGCGGTTTGAAGTAAATAACAACGGGCAATTTCAGAAGATTGAAGAAATACGGAGATCAAAACAATGGTACGAATTATTAACGGTCGATTTCACTATGGTCAGATATGCCACAAGCTGCATGTTATCAGCGTACGGCAATTGTATTGGCTGTCATATTGTTTAGGCCTAATCACCCCAAATAGGAAGTTCCTACGCGAGGTTGCATGCTGAGGGTTTGATAATAAGCACTCACATGTCAGTAAAATGTGCTAATGCTTCTTACAAAGTGGCTTATATGGACTGTTTTAGTATTAATTTCAAGGTAACATATGTTTGCTTTAACATGAAACCCATTTTGGCACTTCTTGGTCTCATCACATAGTTCGTAGCGTATGATTACCTATGTACATGTACGTAAACAAAGCTGGCGGGTTTTCGAGGTTCAAAATCTAGTGCGTCTATTCAAAGATAATTATTTTGAGTTACATAACATAGAATTTTTTAAAACTTGCAAGTGTTATAGTTTATAGCCTTATCTTTCCACCCATGCATAGTGACATATCAGAATATTCCTTGGTCATAAAAATAACTGGTGTCAAACTTTGTAATTTTACTATAGAGTAAAGAACAAAACTAATTGCACAATCCCAACCTTTACGGTAGGCAATTATGTGCCAAGTCTGCGAAACTGGTCTGTAAATATTGTTGATGAAGTTATGATGCGTGGCCACAACTTATATGAGCAAATACTAACGGAATTTGGCAATCAATCACCACGCCATTTAGGTCACTGGGAACTTAACATGTGGATCTTGAAATTGATTCCGAACTTTTTCATTTAAGGCTTTAGACCCATCACAACAAAATATTATGTCCAAACGCAAGCATACACCTTGATGTTAGCACTAAAATATTAAACGGGAAAGCCCGAGCGACAGTTGACATTGACAAATTGTATCAGCTGTAACAGAAGTAGACAGAAGTTTATTACCTCCCCTTGGTAATTTTGTTTTTGTGAGTTATCTCCCTTTAAAACTAGAAATATGCTATCTTCTCTGTGGGTTTTCAATGGTAAAGTTCAGATTTGTTATTGTAATACGAATAGAAATAATATTATTAAGCTGTCTACCAGAACGAATTGCTTCAACATCAATTTAGATTTAAATAATAAAAGAATTTGTATATTTTCCATAGGCTTCAATGTTAAAG
>Ga0224511_10002755_pt1 | contig 12102 bp, 9 predicted proteins | sample SF_May12_sed_USG_2_FD_169988 | JGI IMG/M metagenome (GOLD analysis project Ga0224511, IMG submission 169988) | Sediment microbial communities from San Francisco Bay, California, United States - SF_May12_sed_USGS_8_1 | ecosystem: Environmental > Aquatic > Marine > Sediment | place: USA... | reverse complement strand
AAACTTTTACCAGGCTTGTGCCAGAAGAGTGGCGGAGAACACTTTTGGTGAGTACCATATTGAGAACCATTGTGAGCACCCCGAATTGTCCTTTGGAGTATGACAAGCTATTGGCGCATCGGCATGAATTTAATGTATTCTATTTATGTTAGTGTTAATATTTTCACTCAATGACAGTCACAGTGTGACTGTCACTGTGAGTGTGGACTGTGTGTGTTCTGTGTAGTGTGTAGTAAAAAAACATTATTAGTTATTACTTGGTTAAATGAAAATATGCGGGTTGAGTTTAGTACTGGTTCAGTAGTTGACACTGAATCAATATCTGAATCTAAGTCGGCGAGCTCCAAGTGAGTGAGTGATCGTTTCCTACCCCTCTCTTCAATATATGATGACAAGTTAACGCTATCCATTATGCAGCTATTAATAATACTGGTGGACGCCTTGCCGAACCAACTTTTATATTATACGGCGTACGCTACGACCATAAGCCAATCGTGCCTCAAACATTGAATGGGAGTGCGAAATCGCAACTCCGAGTAAGATTGCTAAATAGGGACAAGGAGGCAACTCCTCGAGTGCATCTCGGGATTCAGAAGCCGTGCATCTCGGGATGTCTCGAGGACTCGGCGACGCGTTCTCGAGTGGGTCATGAGTCCCAGGACAGGTCCTTGCATTACAGCTCGGGTAAGTGTGTTACAACAACTTACCTTGAGTAATTCTCTCCCGCTGTCTTTACCAAACCAGGGGTTTATATAGCGCCACCACTTCCAGCTTAGCTCTGTAATGGCCTCAGCCCCGCCCCTTGCCTGCTGCTGTAACTGCCGCTTTTGCTTAACAAGGGAATCTCAGATTTTGAAAGGAGGAAAATGAGGACCAATGCCAGGTTAGTTTTAATGACACTGATCTAGTGTGGCCTCGGACCATCAAGCTTGAGAATGTGTGCAGCATTGCAGTTGGTTCAGTAGGTATGACGTGTCAATTAATTTGATGGCGTGTGTCTGCTAACCTGTCCAATCTGAGAGGGGGAAAGCCTTTTGCCAGACATTCTGCAAAATCCCTCCAGTTTTCCGCTTTTGTAGTGACAGTGTCACGGTAATCTGGATGGGGTTTCTCCCACAAATAGGCACGCTCTTGAACAAGGCTAATCAATGTCTCAACTTCGTTGGATTGCGCCATACTACTATACTGTGCCATACAATTTTGTTGTCATTTAGTCTGCGAAACTTGTGACAGCCATGTGATCATGTCACAAACCAATCAGAAGAGATTAGGCAAAGTTTGCCGGTCAGATGGATCCCGGCAAAATATTGTAATCAAATGACGAGCCATGTGACAAGAATTTATAAATAAAGAAGTCTGATTCTGGTTGCCGGTCTGAAATCAGCCAGTGTGGCAGTTCCAAAACAAGTCAGGATCACCCCATTACTGAGTTGATGGCACAGGTCCTGGAAGCCACTGGGGCAGCTTCTTGTGAAGCTACAAACCCTGGACAAGGTTGAACCTAGTAGAAATTACCTAAACTTTCACCGATAGAGAAAAGAGGATCCTTAACAAGGGCCCTGTGATGGAATTGGTGGCGTGGTGAAGCAGCTGGCAATGAGATGTTCCGAGAAGCTGGTCAAATCTGGTAAGAGAGAGTTTCGAATGTGAAACAGCTTTATCTCTTTACAAAGGCAAATATTAAAAATGTGTCTGTCGAGTACATTTCTTGTGAAGAAATACAACACGCACAGTGTTTGGTAGACCGATTTGAAGCTGCTCTTTGGATTCCGGGTTGCCCCGACCAACGCTTCTTCAAACCGGTGTCAACTTCAGCAATGAGGATTTACAAAATTTCCCCTTTGCCTGGTAAAACTCCAATACTCAGTGGGTACACATTTGGGGATGACACCGAGGCCAGCCAATCTGACAGTTTTCACATAGGGGACCACTATATGATGATCGATGGTGGATTGTTTTTATGCTGGACTACAATCATGAGAAAGATAACTTCAAAATGCAATTCATGACGTCGAGAGGGGGGTCGTTTAAAGGGCCAGCTCAAAATGGTATCTGCTGGAGGCCTCGTCACCACATACTAACAGCCATCGATACCCTGACGGCATAAGCATCTGGCCGAATTTATACCCTAACTGCAGAAGAGATGCAGACAGTAGACCAAGGTGGTCAAGCTGACTAGGATAATTCTGCAGACTCCATTACATTATCTGTCAGTATGAGGATTAGCAGAATGCCCTGTGTTAAGCTAAACTCTTTATTGCACCAGTCATAGACCGGTGATGGGGTTAACTCCGAATGTTACTTGGGCGCCATACACCATAGTAGTGTATGGGTACTCTGTGGTTCGAATCACTCTGGACAAACCAATTTAAGCCAGATGAATTTCTATCGCAAAAATAGTGTATGGTGCGAATTTCAGCAAGATCGAGTAGTAATCACCAAAGATATAAGCTGCTGATGGGGGGTAACTCCGAATCTCTGATGGATGAATAGACCTGTCTTCAAATGCTTTTATCTAGCAGTTGTGACCAAATATACACTCTGATCGAATTTCATGCTCACTTCCCATCACACTTTTACTAGTTTAGCTTCCTGTGGTCCTGTGCGGATGCATTACTGTCGTTACAAAGCACGTGTGGGGATTTCAGTGACAGTCAGACAACTACTCTCAAGTAAATTTAAACAAGTTTCATTTTATAATTGCCTCCCTCTAATGCTGTGGTTTTCACCTACTGCAATTGGTTCTTGGTCTGATGATGACTGCTTCCAAACCTGGGGCCAGGATAACTCAGTTGGTAAAAGCTTGGATCTGCAATCTAAGGATTGCAGGTTCGAGCCTAACTGCCGGTGGGGTGTTTTTCTGGCATGTGCCTTTAGCAAGCCTCACTCCAAATTGCTCGTGTGGGTTCGGATCACCACGCTAAAAATGGAGGTCCAAACCAGTGGATTAGGGTCAAAATCACTCCACGGTTGTAAAAGATCTACCTCTCCCTTTTCGTTGAGAGCAGCCGAATTTCAGCAGATGAAGTCTAAACAAATGGCTTCGGTTGACCGGCCCCCAACCTTCCAGGACCATCCGTTCAGTCTTGTAGCTGGTGCTCCACACTGGCCCAGGCAAGCCAACTTACACTATAAACTCCCCTCGTTCCCAGCTGTTATCTGCCTTGCCAGATAAACCCCATACTCGGTAATGAGTTTGACATTCTGACTTTGTAGCCTTCGGATTCCCACAGGCTATAGAAGGGATTGAACCAATCAGTAGGTGCCTTGTAAGCACAACTTGTGATTTATTTAAGCATGCTAGAACTGCTAGTTTTGAGCGAAACAGCTTTCACAACTAGACAAAGCGATTTTCGGGTCTGGTTATTCGCGAAATTTCAGCAGTTTTGTGAATTCGCTATTGTCTGGCAGGCCCTTTATGAAAATGCCTAAAACGTCATTGCAATTATAGAGCGTAGAAGGTGTGTTGGCTTATGAATGATATTTTCCACTTGCTTATTCACCTCGTTGCTTTACAAATGTTGGTATGGTTAACAAACGAGCCGATTGAACCATGGGAATCACAACAAAAAGTGGAATTCATCGGATTGAAATCAACGAGCAACCCACTTGGGGTGACACAATATATTTATTGGGGGGCTTGGTCATCTAACTGATGGTGAGCCTCTGGTGGGATACAGCTGAGAATTTTTTTCCATCATCCTGGTTCTGACAACAAAGTTTTAATGGCTAGAAATAGGGGCTCTACTCGCAGGGCTTCTAAGCGATAACGAAGTGGATAGGTTAATGGAGCGGGGCCTGAAGATCACAAGTTCAGTTTCCGGCTCAAGCCACACTGGTCTTTTACTCTCGTTGTTGTCACATCATAATCCATTCCATTAGGCTACCTTTTCCATGGGCAGGACAGTTAAAGAAAAAAACTCCTTTGATAAAGTCTCTCAGTCAGTCAGGATATGAAAGCATAAGTGATACTGGTATACAAAAGGTTGCTGGTTGGCATGGGGGAAGTGTCTGCTAGAGAGTCAACTTGTACCGGCAATGTGTAGCCGAGGTGGGGTACCATGCGTTCCTTTTTTTCACCTTCGCGCCCCCAGCCCTGATGAGAGTCAGGCATCCACTGACTGTTGGGTGAATAGAGAGAAGCTTTCGAAAAATCTCGAAAACAAGGTGCATCTTGAACCTGGGATCTTCAGCACCAGTGGCAAGCACTCCAAGCCTCTAACCACTTAGTCACCACACCTGGTACAGGAGTAATCTTTGTTTTGAAGAGGCTGCATCCCTATAGGTCAACATTTTGGTGAATTCGGGAGAAAATCTGTAGTGGTGTTCGATACATAGCATAGCTATAGCTCCTCTATAATTTGATACTACCGCCGCGTGATGATTAGTGAATAAATTTCTTATCAAAGGGTGGGGCTCGTGGCCTAATGTAAGCGTTTAAATCGTTACCTAACGCGCTACCGTTCACCTTATCTTCAAATAATCAACCAAATATAGAACGCTCAGACATGGCTGAAACTCAGCATAGATAAAGTGCTGAATAATCTGTCTGACTGAATCAGAACCCAACCCAACTACACAGAGTCAACTGGTCCCTAAACGTGCCATATGCGATCATGAGCAAACTTCAGCCATCACGATGGGTGACTTATGTATAGATCCTGGTGAAGTTGATGCTCTTTTTTAATTGGGACTTCTGACAGATGCTAGATGACTAATAACTGGGTTTTGGTTTATCCGGCACTAGTTAAGTTTTAGAGAAAGCCTTACTATAGGGGTATACTACATCTACAGGGGGTCTGCATATATTTGGAAAAAAATGTGAGAATACATTATATAAGACTGTAGTCAACTTGGACAGGCTCCAACCGGAAATTACTTTCTGGTACAATCAGAATGCAGCAAAGCCTGGCAGCTGGGTAAGGCTAAGAACTAGGGTCCAATGAGGGCTATATCGTATGAGATGACCCACTCCAAATAATTGTTAGACCCAAACAGCAAGTTGACCCGATAATAGAAGAAAAGATGCAGTCGAAACTTAAAGGGGCTACATACAGAGCTGTAATATATCTGATGATATTTGGCCAGATAATATTAAAAGCTTAATTCAGGTAGGCTACCACTGAGTTGAAGATTCCTCTCGATTGAAAGTTTCATGTAACCCTTAACCGGAGACAGACTGCTTCCCACCGCATCACAGCAATTACAAATTGGTCAAATACATATAGTGATAACAAAATAAATCCTTAGTTTACTCTGATAAGATAGCCAAACCTGCTTAACAACCATCCAGAAACTCTGCCTTCAACATCCTGTCTAAAACGTAAAGTGATAGAGGCGGTGGGAGCGTGGCGGTGGGATTACCTGCACGGTTTGGGGTCACACCCTTATTTTAATGCAGCTTTGGGGCACCAGCTCACTTTACTGTTGGAGTGTCGGCTTTGGAACTCCAGCATGGGGTATTGTCTGTCTATAGCAGCATTTTTGCTCCTTATAATACAGGTAAAGTGTAAATTATTATAGTATTAGTTACAGTGTACAGTCATAGATTGGTTTTATTTATAACACTTCAATTATCATCTACGAACTTTTATGTGATGAGGGTAACTGTTCGCCTGCAATGGCACAGTTCCAAAGAGCTTGTGACCATTTTAAGTAAATCGGACTATTATAAAACCATTTAAAAATCTCAAAGAAGAAATCCAATCTATTTGGCAACACAATGTTACATCTAAACACTCTTTAATCAAACAATTTTCCTTTAAATTGGGAGTCTCATTTCTATTTATCCTGGTAACAGCAGCAGCAAGTAGTTGGTACTTTTCACCACCCAGTCATGCTGACCTATCTTACCCTGATTCGGAATAAGATGAGAGGGATGGAGGGAGGGAGAGTCTGATAATTTATTACTTCAATTCTCCTTTAGGCTCACTCATCCAGTATTGATCTCACAGTCTCCCTGCAGAAGTTAACTAGCATTAGCAGGATACACCGATCTCTGCAGCCCAGAATATGTATCAGCGCTCTGAATATCGAGAGGTGAGTCATCCCGTGCGAGAGCTATTGACCCTTTATGGAGGTCAGTGCCCAACAGTCAACTGAATCTTTCATTAGAACAGCTCTTCCTGTCCATGGAGTTAAACTTGTTATCGAAACAGGATCTAAAGAAAATGTTCTCAGGCACTTGACCATTCTATTTAACAGACCTGCTAAGCCTGAGGCTTATTGGAGCGGTATAAGCTAAAATAAGTTTGAGAAGCTCATTCTCACAATGGGTGCTCAGCATGACCTGGATTTTTTTGTTTTTTTGCTTGGGAACTCAAAGCAACCGATTGGTTTCAGCCACACCTGCATCTTATCATATGCGGTGTAGTAACTAGCATAATCTGGGTATCTCGAGCTGGTGTTTTTCGCGACGATGACTGTAAAGATGACCTTGAGATAAATATGCCATCATGATGCTGTAACATGGTCGCCATTGTGCAATGGTCATGCTGTTCATTTCCTTAACATGAAAATGCTGTCATGAAATAAATGTACCCTCTGTGTTTAGAGGAAGCGCATCTAAAACTGTATACTTTGGTACGGGTATACTAATTGCACTTATAGGGTAATAGATGGGCCTCTCTATTGCGAAGCTTTCTATCGAGTCGTTTTTAAGAATGAATGAACATCACATGAAAGGTATGCCTAGTTATCATGTGTTCATCAGTTGGTACTGTATACAATCGGTAGTTGGTAACTTGAACCGATATGTGCATTTACCGACAAGTTTTACCCATGTACTCCACCCAGTCTCACTAATAACTTTCATGGAAGTCAAGCTTTACTTTATCCCGACTGATATCACTTAAGTTGAAGAAGTGCTGAGAATTGTCCTCTAAAATGAGGTTTCCCTGGTTTGAATATGCTTTCAGTTGGTACGTTTTCCATTGTAGAGATTGTTCTGTTCTTGATAAAGCCCTGGATATCATTCACTATGGAGGTTATAGGGAAGATATAGCCAATGGAACTGCAACAGCCAAACTACAGCACGCTACCAACTCAAAGGTACCCTAACAACATCGCGGATTTTTATCTGGTCTATATACCTATCACTCATATTCCTAATGTATAGTCATAGTGGGTTCGCTTGGTTGAATAGGTAGCCTAAAGTATGGCTAATAGAATAAATAGAGGTTTTCCTGAATTTTTAAAAGGAAACCAGTTGAGATAGATGGGTTTAATTAGTCTGGAAACCTAATGTTATGGAAGGCTGTTTATATCAGCCATTCTGCAATACTGGTTGATGTGCTTGGCCAGGTTTACATAATACTTACCAAGTGTCAAGTATATTCATCAACTGTCCGCGTCCCAATCAACACACGTGTGCAAGGTGGTGGATCCCCTGGACATTGTGGCATGGTGGACAGTGGACAAACACATTATTATATAGTTTGCATTTGGTAATAGAAACTGCACATACTCCTCAGTTAACTTTAGATATCCTACGGGATTTAGTGGGGAATGAAGACAAGAGGTTTCTGGATGAAGTTTATTTCCAGATTGTTAAGGTGGATAGGCTGATGTAGCAATAGCCCCAAAGCCTCATTGTACATGAGAAGACAGACCTAGGGCATTGGAATCATTTAACTGAACTAACTTAAAAAACTACATAATTAAATTTTAATTTTAGCCGGCTTTTGTTTACGTTGAGCTGCGAGATGAAGATGAGGTCGTCTCCTCCTTCTCCTACGTGCTGACATCAGAGTCAGCGACTGAGACTCACTCAGTTCTACTTCAGGATGAGAAACCTACAGGACTAAGGTACGTGTCTAATACCCTGTCATCGGAAGTGTCATACAGAGGGGGGACACACAGAGACATATATAATACTTGTTGTTCTGGGACCATGGTAGAGGTTTTCAACTAGCTTTTGAGAAATGGCATATTTTTCAGATGGGCAACCTAAGAAGGCCATTTAATTTGACTACATAATGCATGCCTACCGCAACTATGGGAAGACAACTCCAAGAACTGCATCACTATATGGGCAACATTATACCTGTATAGAAATGACCTTTATCTGTGGGTACATGTATTTATGGGGTCTATCTGTGGCACAATATAATACGATTTGCATTAATTATATTCGTGTAGATGAGCAAGCTAAAAAGGGACTACTCAAAAAGCGAAAAGTGTCACTTGTTGCCCAAAGGGCTGCAGTTGAGAACCCCTGGTCCATGGTTTGGATATGCCTGGTGGTATACAGTATGTCTTTGTGGTGGCAATAACTGTGCTGTCACCTGGGATTTCATATCACATGGGGGTTCGACCACATCTTGGTGATTGCCGCATACCAATGGGCTATGCATGTGTAATATCACCCAAAACCATGGTGTACTTGAACCCCTTTACCGCACAAGGTCGGTAGTAAAGTTTACTAGAAGTGTCAGTTATCCAGTCGAGTAATCCTTGAGCCATGATTAGAGTCAGTTACAGCAGTAATTGGGTCAGATTCTCAGTTCTGGTTTTTTTGTTTAAAATAACAGCATACTGGAAATTTCAGTTAAGTCTCTTCTAAAACATCAATGAGCCACTCCACCAGCTTTCGGGGCTCATAGCGTTTATCAGCCGTCTAACCCAATATGACTTATACATTTCAGTTTGTCTCTGGCTCTATCTACTGAGTGCTCTCAGTCATATTACGGAGCTGGCTGCAGTGTCCTCTGTCAGGCGGATCGTTCACATATCTGCTCTGAGGATGGAGAGAGACTCTGTCTGAACGGTAAGCCGTAGTAATACTGATAGCCAACTCAAATACGCATTATGATAACAAACACACCATTCACCTTCTGCGCATTTTTATCATCCATTGACTAACCAGTCTGTCTTTGGAATCACTCACTGACCACCAATTGGTCAGCGATATTCTATCTTGACCAATCAGAGGGCAGTCAAATTGGAGTCATTAAATCAGCCGTTGGTTGTCACTGCTATCGGCAGTAAGCTGCTTAGCTAATAGATACGAATGAATCCTGGCTTACTGGTGATAACGTAAATCCCTCAATACTTAGTGACGCCCCGTGCTGGAATTCTCCCTCTTATCTCAGTTTGCTCTCCATTCGGCAACCGATGATAATGACATACCAGTCGCGATTTACCCTTGACCCCCACGCATTCTCGCTACGCAAGTTACGCGTGTTTCCTGTTTCTGACCTTGCCCAGTTGTTGGGAATTAACTAGCGGATTCAGAGAATGAGTCACAGATCTGATAACACCACCAGCCGTGCCCTTGAGTTACATAAATCATCAAATATAACTTGCCAAGGACTAGTCGGCAAAACAATTGGTGTAGGATTTGATTGATATATTTAGCCATCCAAAGGAATAGCGGGCTAGCTCAGTGGCTAGAGTGCTTCGCTCGAAATCCTTAGATCTTTGGTTCACACCTAAATAATACCTGGCTGCCATAATTCTCAGCCCCTGCTGCTCCAAAACAAGTCTCAGATGTAGGAGATTTGTGAAATCTGACGGCCAGGTTCTCACATTCCAGTGCATCCCAGAATGAGTCTGTAAGAATGCCCCGTCAAGGGGTTTCACACGGGTATAGAAGTGATTATCATGATCACTATGGTATATGGACACTAGTGGTTATCTGAGCTTGACTATCCATGCATCAGTGTGTAGTAGTGGTGTATTTGGTGGTGTTTTATTGTGATAGTGATGTAGTTTTTTCCTGTCTCCATGAAAGACCAATTCTGTCAGGATCGAGGGGTGCAGAAATTGGCCTACTGAGCCTTTGACTCAACGTTTCTCAAGGTGCGTCATTAGCAGACTTTCTGCTTGCATCAGCCAGCGAAGAATTCCTTGAAACACACCGCCATGGCCGGGAATTGAACCCGGGCTATGAAAAGGATGGACAGTGAGATACATTCATTCGTCCACTGAATTATCATGACTGACTGTGTAGTTTTTTAGTGTAGTAATGGTGCTTTATTTTGTAGTAGTGTTTAATATTGTTGTGTAGTAGTGCTGTATTTGGTGGTGTTTTATTGTGTGATAGTTGTGTATTGCTATGTTGTAGGTCGTACCGGGTTAGATTGCAGAGGTCCACATATGTCTTCTAATATCATCCTATCAGAGAACTCCGCCTCAGTGATGCTTGGGGCAGGAGTACAGATCACCCTTTCCAACCCTCCCATTTTCTCAATTTCTACCGATAGACAGGTGAGTAGAGGCATTACTACCACTATCCTGCATGTGTTCTCACATCCCTATATGTGCTGGGAACTGTTACTAATGTTATTACTTGCATGCAAAAATACAGTTCTATAAGAATTATAAGTGAAGTTAAATAAATACGACCGGTGTTGGCAGTTAAGCTTATGCATTTTATCAATAAGGACTTTTTGTTACTCTACTCTGCACGCGCGTTGTCATCCTTTTAATGGATCTCCTAAGCCTCAGGCTGTTGGAGTGATAGAAGCTATGTAGGAATTCCGTGAGGAGATCATTCCAAAAGTGGGTGCTCAGCATGACTAGTACTTAAACTTGGGATCCTCCAATCTTGAGCCAAGGGCTTTAGCCATCGAGCTATCCCATTATCCAAAGATTGAAGATGCCTCTGAATGAATATAGTTCATCCTATTTTACATCTTATTTCTATAGTTTGAGAGTCAGAGAGGCATTGTAGTGAGCGGTTAGTGCACTCGCTGAAGGTCCCGGGTTCACACACAGCTTGTGCGCGAGATTTTTCAAAAACCCTTTTCTCCCAGCAGTAAATGGGTACTCAACTCTATCTAGAGCTGGAGAAGGTAAAGGTAGTAAGGAAGAGAGATAGTTCGCCACCTCCGTGACATTGTTGCCGGTACAAGTTGGTTCTCTAACAGCCACTTCCCACACGGCCATTGGCTTTGGGACAACCTTAACTTCATTATAGACTGATGGTTTACTGTATGTCTTATAGGCAACCCTGAATGATCTGCAAAGCACAGCCTCCCAGATCCAGGCAAGACTTCTCGACATACTGAAGCTGGAGGATGAAGACCTAACCGTTCTGGCAGTGGGAAACCCCAATATGGGAAGGTGAGAACTCAACTGTGACTGGCTAGATGTAACTAAGGTCTGGTGATTCGGTCAATATCCTTGTTAGCTTGAATTAATAACAGAAAATAATTTAACTACAAAATCGTAATGAGTAGGTAAGGGTTCAAATTGATGTACACACAATGGTTAATGATAATAAAAATGTGTCATCAAAACGATAGGGTTGCGACAACTTACATGCTGAAGGCGATTTGTCTCAACTCTTTCGCTATCCCTTATGTTTAGAAAGCTCCTTTATTTATGTCACTGATGTGTGATATGACATTCCATGAGCCAGCAGGGAAGGTCATTGTCTTCCCCTGATTACGATTTGAGATGAAAATTAGTAAAGTGGTTATCGTTATGTAGATGTCAGTAATTACCAACCTTTTGAGAACTAGACCCTATGAAGTTGGGATTCAACCAATGAATAACTTATGATTATAAGTCTTCATTGATGTGTGACTGTGAGTCATTTTGTAGTGAGACCGAGAAGGCGCTGCAGTTTGCTCTTCTGAATGCTCCCTCTAATATCCGAAACCTCCTGGAATCGCACTTTGATGAAATCTCTGCTGGCCTGATCGCATCACTGCCTGAGCAAGCTCAGATAGTAGGAGGTGAGAGAACCTGAACCTTACTTTACAAAATCGCACTCCTGTGTTTATAACCGAATGTATTACTGTCGAGCGGTAGAGCTATTTGGCTTCAGTTCATGCCGCATTCTCATTGGCTATTCTCTTCAGGTCGGGAGCAACGATTTGATGGTGCCAGCACCGTGACGATAAACTTTCTCACCTACGAAAACGCAGCTGACACGAAATTCGACGGAACCGCTTGTGACTACACAACTATCTTCAATCCTTCACGGAATCTGTGTGATCATCGATTCTCGTTCTGTATCAGCTCGATGGGAAGACTGTGAGTATCTCATCTGAGTTAAATCTTAGACACGAATAACAAAATCTCGCCACCGTCAGTGAGCGCGTTAGAAACCTATACACAGGAAACTTGGAAATGGGTATGAATTTTTTTCTG